>Ga0172379_10003275_pt1 | contig 26178 bp, 20 predicted proteins | sample GrowelOW334metaG_FD_119756 | JGI IMG/M metagenome (GOLD analysis project Ga0172379, IMG submission 119756) | Groundwater microbial communities from an aquifer near a municipal landfill in Southern Ontario, Canada - Groundwater well OW334 metaG | ecosystem: Environmental > Aquatic > Deep...
CAGCACGACGTGCGTGAACTTGAAAAACGCGGCAAGGCGGATCGCCTTCTCGATCATCAACGGGGTGGTCTCGTGGAAAACGCACAGGTGCAGGCCGCGAAATTTCAAGGCGGGCCAGTCCTGGATCTCGACCTGCGGCACCGAGAAGGCCAGGCCACCGCCGGGAGCATCGTCGGCATCAAGCAATTGCAGCAGCGTGAACCACGCATGGCGCATCGCGGCAGGATTGGCCGCGCTCGCCGCAATGCCCGACGCACCCACGGTCAGCGCATAGGAGGCGTTCGGCTCCCGTTGCGGCGGGCGCGCGCTCCCCAGCGTGAACTCGCCGGCCGCCAGTGACGCGTCGCGGGCCACGTCCAGCCTCACGTCGCCGAAGGTAAACCGCCGCCATGTGTCCTTCATCATCTCGACGACGCCCAGGTCGCTGTCACGCCCGACCGAGAGCTTCGTGCTGCGGCTCAGGTTCAAGGTCTTCGCACCCCACACGATCTTGTTCGGATACGGATGAATGCTTCTCGGCGGCACGACAGTTTCCGCTGGTGCTGCCGCATGGGCGAGTCGATGGAAAGCCGCGGCCGCCAGAATCGTGGTGGAGGTTGTCAGGAAATCGCGGCGGGTCGCTTTGTCAGTCAGGCTGGCGATTTTCTTCATCGGGGTGTTGGGTCGGGATGTTTGGGCGGCCTTTGTTGGCTATGCGTCCGATAAAACCGAATGGAGTGAAGTCTTCCTTGACCTGCATCAATCGCTTCGAATGTTGGGCGATCGAACCGGGTCGCGGCCTCCGGTTAGACCGGAAACGAAATGGAGTCGCCGGCACCCGCGCCTGACTGCCGCTCCCGGAGCGCCGTTTCAACTTCAGGAGTGTTTTCCGGCCCGTGCCGTCTAACCTCCCACTATGAGATCGCTGCTGGCCGCCGTCGCCATTCTTTCCCTTGCCTGCCAGGCCTTCGCCGCTCAACCGCCCGCGAACTACCCCGCGCAGAAGGCGGAGGCGGAGAAGTTCTTTGCAGAGAAGTCCTTCGCCAAGGCGAATGAGATTTATCGCGCGGTGAACATCACGAACCTCCCGCCCGCCGAGCTGCGCTGGGTGCTGTTCCGCCGCGCGGACACGCTGTGGCGCTCCGAGGCCAGCACGCAACGCGCGGACAACACGAAGTTCAACCAAGCGCGCCAGCAGCTCGAAGTGCTCGTTCGCGACATCACGCGCGAGGAGGAAAAGGACCGCGTGTGGGTGGAGGTGCAGGAGTCGCTCGGGGACTCGCACTGGACGCCGCGCAACCAGCGCAACTGGGGCGGGGCCTGGCCTTACTACGGCAACGCGCTGGACTGGTGGGCCGGCCAGCGCGCGACGGACGAGGCCCGCCAGCGCTACCTCGACATCGTCTGGCGTTCAGCCAAGCCGCCGGGCGCGGAGCCTTACTATCGCTATGGCAACTACGGAAATGTCCTGCCGCTGAACATTCTCGAGAACGCGCTCAAGATCGCCACGAGCGAGAACGACAAGGCCCACGCGCACCATCTCCTCGCAGTTTCCTTCCAGTATCACGGCGGTGACTGGGACGCGCGCGCCCGCGTGCCGGAGCATTTCGAGGCCGCGCTCAAGCCAGGCAGGGGCACGGACTGGTATGACGACGCGCTGTATTTCTACGCGGAGTGGATGATGAACCAGGGCCGCGCTGTCCCGCTGGCGGACGGCAACTGGACGCAGGAGCAGGATTACGTGAAGGCGCTCGCGCTCTTCCGTCGGCTCGTCTCGGAATTCAAAAAGGGCGAGACGCGTTACTGGGAGCAGGCGCAGCAGCAAATTCGCGGCATCACGCAAGTGCAGCTCGGCGTGAGCGTCTCGCACGTCTTCCTGCCGGACTCGGAGATTCAGTTCCACCTCAACTGGCGCAACGTGAAGCGCGTCGAGCTGGCGTTGTATCCGGTGGATTTGACCAGGGACGTGGACCTCGGACGCGACAAATCACGGGTAAACTGGCTGCAAAGCATCGAACTCGCAGGCCGCGAGAAGGTGAAGGCATGGGAGCACGACACGAAGGACAAGGGCGATTACCGCCCCGGCAGCGCAATGCCGCGCTTGGATGGCAAGCTGCGCCCCGGCGCTTACTTGATCGAAGCGCAGGGCGGCGGGCAAACCGCACGCGAGCTGGTGCTCGTCACCGACGCGTCGCTGGTATTGAAAACGTCCGGCAAGCAGGCGTTGGTCTGGGTCACGGACGCGCTCTCCGGCAAGCCGCTTGCGAACGCGAAGGTGCGTGTGTGGGAACGCTGGCACGTCGCCAACAACCAATGGGACTCGCGGTCGCAGGACAAGGTCACGGACAAGGACGGCCTCGCGGTCCTCGAATTGACGCGCACGCCGAACTCGAACAACGAACTCTTCGCTGCCGCGAGCCTCGGCGACAAGCAGGCCTTCAGCCCCGGCAGCACTTACTGGTATCGCGAGCCGCACGAGAACTGGCGCATCTACGCTTTCACAGACCGCCCGGCGTATCGCCCGAAGGAGACGGTGCAGTGGAAGGCGATTGCGCGGCGCTACAATGGCTCGGTGTATTCCACGCCGGCGAACGAGACGATTTGGTTCCGCATTGACGGGCCGGACGGCGCGCTGGTGAAGGAGGGGGATCTCAAGCTGAACGAATTTGGCACCGGCTGGGGTTCGCTCGAACTCACGGAGACGCAACGGCTCGGTGAATATCGCGTGTCGTTCCGCGACAGCGCGAAGGGCAATCACATCGGCAACGCGACGCTCTTCCGGCTGGAGGAATACAAGCTGCCGGAGTTCAAGGTCGCCGTGCAGACGCCGGAAGAAGGCGGGAAGAAGAAAGCCTTCCGCACCGGCGACCGCGTGGAGGTCAACATCCAGGCGGATTACTACTTCGGCGGGCCGGTGGCGAACGCGACGGTCGAGGTCATCGTGCATCAAGACCCGTATTACTTCGCGTGGAAGGAGCCGCGCGAGTTCGGCTGGTTCTACGAGGAGAACGAGGGGCGCTTCGGTCGCGGTCGCGGGTGGCGTGGCGGAGGAAGCGGGCAGATTTTGAAGCGCGAGACTTTGAAGACCGACGCGACGGGCAAGGCGCGGCTGGAGTTCGAGTCGCCGAAGGACTACGGGCAGGACTTCGAGTTCCGCATCGAGGCGCGGGTCGTTGATGCCAGCCGCCGCGAAATCACCGGCAGCGGCAACGTGCGCGTCACGCGCCAGCGCTACTACGTCCACGCCAAGCCCGAGCACAACCTCCACAAGCCCGGCGACAAGGCGACGGTCAACTTCCGCGCACAGGACGCGAACGAACAGCCCGCAGCCATTGAGGGCCTCGTGAAAGTCACACGCGAGTATTGGGAAGAAATCTGGCTCGACCCGACGGGCAAGGAAGTGAAGGGCGCGGCGCTCAAGGCGCGGCAATCCGACGGGAAGTTCCCGCCCGCGCCGCCGGTGGGGCAGCGCCCGTGGCGGCTGAAATTCCGCGGCTACCACAGCGATGACATCCTCACGCGCACGCTCAAGACGGACGCCGAGGGCAAGGTGGACTTGGTCTTCACGCCAGAGCGCGAGGGTTACTACAAAGTCACTTGGCTGACGGAAGACGCCTTTCCTAATCGCCCGCCGCAACCCATCCGCACGGAGACGACGCTGTGGGTCGCGAACAACGCCAGCATCGAGCTGGGCTACCGTCACGGCGGCGTGGAAATCATCGTGGACCGCGACACGTTCCGCACCGGTCAGAAGGCTCCCGTCATGCTCGTGGCGAACAGCAATGACCGTTACGTGCTCTTCACCGTCGAGGCCGACGAGCTCATCAGCCATCAGGTCGTGCATCTCACCGGCACGGTGAAGCTGGTGGAGTTGCAACTCAGCGATGCGCACGTCCCGAACGTTTTCCTCAGCGCCGCGATGGTCGCGGACAAGCAGGTCCACATGGACACGAAGCAGGTCATCGTGCCGCCCACGAAGCATTTCCTCACCGTGGACGTGAAGCCTGACCGCGCCCAATACCAGCCGCGCGAGGACGGCACGTTGCTCGTCACCGCGCGCGACCACGAGGGCAAGCCGGTCGCCGCCGAGGTGGCCGTGGGCCTCGTGGACGAGTCGGTCTATTACATCCAGAGCGACTACGCGGGCGACCCGCGGCAGTTCTACTTCGGCACGAAGCGCCAGCAGCGCACGCAGACGCAGAGCACGTTCAACCAGAAGTCTTACGCGAAGCTCGTCGAGTGGGAGGAAGACGGCGTGAAGATGGTGCTGGAGCTGAGCGATGCGTTGGCGCGCAAGGACGCGCAGAAGAACAAAGAGTTCGAGAGCGACAAGAACGGCTTGCAGGAACTGCGCAAAGCCGGCGTGGCGATGGACGCCATGAGTTTGAGTGAAAGCGCCGGCTTCGCCGGTGGCGCGGGCATGAACCGGATGCGCGGGATGGCCTTGGCCGCACCAGCGACTCCGCCTGCCGCGATGGAACCGATGGCCTCGGCCGCCATGCCTGCAGCAAAATTCGCGGCTGATGGCCGCCGCTCTGACCGCGGTGAGATGTCGAAGAGAGAGAAACAATTGGGCGCAGAGGAAGAAGCCGGACCGAGCGTCGTCGTGCGCAGCGACTTCCGCTCCACAATTCTCTGGCTGCCGGACGTGAAGACCGGCGCGGACGGCACCGCCCGCGTGCCGGTGAAGTATCCCGACTCGCTCACCGGCTGGAAGGCCACCGCCCGCGCGGTCGGCAGCGGCGCGCAGTTCGGCATCGCGAACACCACCACGCGCACGAAGCAGCCGCTCATCGTGCGCCTGCAAGCGCCACGTTTCTTCGTCGTGGGCGACGAGGTCGTGTTGAGCGCGGTCGTCAACAACAACACCGAGGCGGAGCTGACCGTGAAGGTCACATTGGATGCGTCGGGGAACTTGGCGGTAGGGCGCGCTGTCCCCAGCACGCCGTCCGCGAACGCCAAAGAGAGGCGCGGTGAGGACACCGCGCCTTACCAAGTTACCTTGAAGGTCGCGCCCAACTCCGAAGCTCGCGCCGACTGGAAGGCCCGCGTCGTGACGCCCGGCGAAGTTCGCCTCAAGACCACGGCCATAGGCGGGAAGTTCAGCGACGCGATGGAGAAGACGTATTTGTCTCACGAGCACGGCATTGAGCGCTTCCTCACCAAGGCCGGCAAGGTGCGCGGCTCCGACATCACCGTGCGGCTGGACATTCCCACCGCGCGCAAGAAGGACACCACCACGCTCATCGTGCAGGTCGCGCCCAGCCTCGCCGTCACGATGCTCGACGCCCTGCCCTACCTGATTGACTACCCCTACGGCTGCACCGAGCAGACCATGAGCCGCTTCCTCCCGTCGGTCGTGACGGCGAAGACGTTGAAGGACCTCGGCCTCCAGCCCGAGGACGTGATGAGCCGCGTGTTTGGAGGCATTGAAGCCCGCGCGGGCGGTGCTGCTCCGCCGAATCTCAGTGCGAAGAAAGACCTCGCGAAGTTGAACGAGATGACCGACGCGGGGCTGAAGCGTCTCTACGACTTCCAGCACGCCGACGGCGGCTGGGGCTGGTGGAAGGAAGGCCAGAGCGACCGTTGGATGACCGCCTACGTCGTCTGGGGCCTCACGCTCGCGAAGCAATCCGGCGTGGCGCTGAAAGCCAATGTGCTGGAGCGCGGCGCGGCCTTCCTCGACAAGACTCTCGTCGAGGAGGAGCTGAACCACGACATGCAGGCCTTCATGCTGCACGCGCTTGCCGTCCAGCGCGCTGACGCAAAGCAGGCCGGCCTCACGCCCTTCCAGACCAAGGCCTTCGACAACCTGTGGAAGAACCGCGAGGCGCTCAACGCTTACACCCGCGCGTTGTTCGCCCTCGCCGCGCACCACTTCGGCAAGGCGGTGGAAGCGAAGACGCTCATCGCCAACCTAGAGAACGGCGTGAAGCGCGACGACCGGCCGGACTTGTCCGTGCTCGTCGCCCCCTCAACTCTCAACCCTCAACTCTCAACTCCCGTCATGGGCACGGCGCATTGGGGCGAGGACGGCATTTACTGGCGCTGGTCCGATGGCGGCGTGGAGTCCACGGCTTTCGCCCTCCGCGCGTTGCTGGCCATTGACCCGCAGAACAAGCTCATCGAGCCCGTCACCAACTGGCTGCTCAAGGGCCGGCGCGGCGCGCAGTGGAGCAACACCCGCGACACCGCCATCACCGTGCTCGCGCTCAACGACTATCTGCGCGTGACCAAAGAGCTGTCGCCCGAGCTGGAATACGAGGTGACCGTGAACGGCACGAGCATCGCCAAACGCAAGGTCAGCGGCGCGGAGGTCTTCGCCGCGCCCAGCCGCTTCGCCGTGGACACCAAGCTCATCAAGGACGGCGCGAACGACATCCGCATCCAGCGCAAGGGCGAGGGCCCGGTTTACTTCGCGGCGGAAGCCAAGTTCTTCAGCCTCGAAGAACCCATCCCCGCCAGCGGCAACGAGATTTTCGTGAAGCGCGAATACTTCAAGCTAGTGGGCCGCCCCACCCTGCTCAAGGGCCTCCTCTACGACAAGGTGCCGCTGCTCGACGGCGAGTCCGTGAAGAGCGGCGAGCGCATCGAGACCGTCCTGACCATCGAGGCGAAGAACAACTACGAGTATCTGCTCTTCGAGGACCTGAAGCCCGCTGGCTTCGAGGCCGTGGCCGTGCGCAGCGGCGAGTCGCTGTATGCGCGGGAGCTGAAGAGCGGGGCGGTGGAAAGGAAGTTTGGCGAAGTCGGCAGGCCCGCGCCGCAACCGGGTTCAAAGTCCAAAGTTCAAGGTTCAAAGTTGAAGGCCGCTGCGTCCGCCACCTCTCACGTTGTCCTCGCCGGTGAGACGCTGACTCAAATCGCGAAGAAGCACCGCACAACTGTGGCCGCACTGACGGCCGCGAACGAAGGACTCGACCCGAAGCACCTCCAAATCGGCCAGCGACTTGCGCTGCCCGGTGTTGCATCTGAGCCGGCTGAAGTCGCTGTCTCAGAACCGTCCGTTGGAACCGCCATCGCTCCAGCCATCGGGATCGCCGTGGGCGCGTCTCCTCGCATGGCGGCAGTTCGTCCGCCCATCGGCATCCTCCCGCCGCGACCGTTGCCCATCGGCGAGCCGGACTTCACGGGCCGCACGCGCTGGGTCTACCAGGAACTGCGCGACCGGAAGGTGGCCCTCTTCCTCGACAAGCTCCCCGAAGGCGTCTGGCAACTTCACTACGAACTGCGCGCCGAAGTCCCCGGCACATTCCACGCCCTACCCGTCCTCGGCCACGCCATGTATGTGCCCGAGATTCGCTGCAACGGTGCGGAGGTGCGCGTGACGGTGACCGACCCGTAAGCGTAGTTCCGGCGCGGTCCATCTCCGTCCCGACTCTTGGTCACTGTGCCGGAAAGAACGGAGGTGGGTTAGGCCTCTGATGAAACACGAATGGGAAAACTCGCGTGCTCAATCAATGAGGAGCTGGATGAAAGCCCCGGGCCCAACGGAAGCAATCGCCGCCTGAATCCCGGACGTTGCGGCGGTGATGCGGCGCAGGTCGTTCGTGGAGAGTTCGAGGATGGCGATGCGGCGGCCGGCGAGATTCTGCTGGTAGCGGATATTCTGGTCGGACGTGATGAACAGGTCGAACTCACTCTCGGCGCGCTGAAGCAAGTCACCGTTCTTGATGCCGCCCCAGCCGCGCTTCTGGGCGGTGGTGCATTCGTGTCCGGTAAGCAGTTTGTGCATCGGCCACGGCACACACTCGTCCAGCAGGATTCTCATGCTGTGAGCAGGGCGGACTCGGAACGCGCCAACAAACGGCAGGCCATCTCACGCGTTACGGAGGGGAAGCACACAAGAAACTCGTCAAGCGTGTAGTTGTTCTCCAGATACTCAAACAGCGTGTTGACGGGCACACGGGTGCCCTTGAACACGGGGGTGCCGCCGAGAATCTCCGGGTCCACTGTGATGAGATCGGGCGCGTTCATGGCTGGAGGTTGATGCTGACGGTTGGCATGGGGTGAAAGTGCTTTGAGGGTTGGACGTTGTCAATTGGATGGACTCCGCAAGGGGATACCAAGAAACGATGTTGAGTCTGTCGTGTTTTTCAAGTTCCCTTACTGCGTTCCCTTACTGCGTTCGATTGCGGCAACGAATCACCGCCGAAATGGCACCCAAGCAGGAATACTTTGATGCAAACGTGTGGCTCCAACTCGTCCCAGAGTTGGCAAAGCTCCTCGCCGCCTTTATCGCCGGTTTTTTGAGCCATGTCCTTGTCGAGCGGCGCGACAGAGGTAAAAGGGTTAGGGACGCCAAGGACAAGTTTCTCGTCTCCATTTCCGAGCTAAAGGCAAAACTATCGGCGCTCTGCCGTGAAGAGCACAGGCATTTCAATCCCAACGAGGACACCTTCTTTAAGGCGAGCATCAACGAGGTGACAACCGCTGCGCTCAAGCTTCGGCCCTTCGTTTCCGAAACGGAGTGGAGTCGCTTGGAGTTGCTGCTGAAGGAATACCAAGAGCACAAGGAGCAATATACCGGCCTTACCAGAGCGTCGGTTGATCTGAAATCCGGCAATACATTCGTCCAGCGTCTTGAAGCGTTTCTGGACAGGTTCTACCAACTTTTCGCAGATTAGGACGCTGCCGACTCCGTTCTGTTCCGTGCGACACCGAAAGGTGTGCGAGGTTTGAACATCGTTTTATTTCAGCCAGAGGATTGCCCTGCCTCGCCCCGACTGCTCGTTGAAAATGCCAGCCGGCAATGATTCGACAATGACGGCATCTGCGCCCAGTTTTGCTGCTGCTGATCTGAATTCTCGCTGAATCACGGAATCTTTAGCTCCTATCGATCCCGTTGAAACTGTGACCAAACCAATCGTCTTGTAAGGACGAGACGGAGGGTCAAACAAAACCTCAATGCTATCCACGGTTGTCGGCGCAGTATTGCCACCAGAAATCGGTGTGGTGGTTGATGATGCACATCCACAAAGAAGCAGCGAAGTCAGCGAGAGGGCGATAGTGATGCAAATGGGCAGGATGACAGAAACGGGTTTGCCGTTGCGGGTCACGATCTCTGGTTCGGACAGGACTACTTTCATTGGGGCAGGTTATCAAAACCCCACTCGAAGGGAAGCATCGTGCCGCCCATTAAACCACCCCGCTCCGCTCCGCCTTCCGCGCCCGCACCGGGCCGAGCTTCACCACGTTCTCCGGGTCGAAGTCGGTAAGCTTGAGCCAGTCCTCGGTGAGGTCGGTGGCGGGGAAGAGGTCGTTCTCCTCGTGTTCGAGGCGGAGGGCGGTGAGGAGGTCGGCGCGGGTGATCTGCGTGTCTGCCTTGGTTTCGATGGCGCGGCGGATGGCCAGGCTCTTCGCGCGCTCGACCACGGCGGCGATGATGGCCCCGCTGGCGAGGTCGCCGCGGCAGAGCAGTTCGCGCCGGCCGCTGCGGAAGTTCACTTCGACGAACTCGTTGTCCGGGGTGCGGGCGAAGTGCGCTTCCGTCACGGCGCGGGCGAGGTCGGCCTTCGGCTCGGCGAGCGGGAGGGAGTCGCGCAGGTAGATTTCGTAGATGGCCTGTGCGCCGGCCTGGTCCGGGCGTTTCACGCGGATTTTGCGGTCGATGCGCCCGGGCCGCAGGATGGCCGGGTCAATCAGGTCCGCGCGGTTCGAGGCGAGGATGACGACGACGTTGGTGAGCGGTTCGATGCCGTCCATCTCGGTGCAGAACATCGGCACCAGCGTGCTGAGAATGCCCGAGTAGCGGCCCGCGCGGCGCGTGCCGAGAATGCTCTCGGCCTCGTCAATGAAGAGGAACGCCAGCGCGCCGTCGCGCGCCCGCTCGCGGCACTGGGCGAAGAGGTCGCGCACCTGCCGCTCGCTCTCGCCGACCCACATGTTGAGAATCTCCGGGCCTTTGACGTGCAGGAAAAACTCCGGGTGATCCACGCCGGTCTGCGTCTTGATCTGCTGGCGGAGGTTGTAGGCGGTGGCCTTGCCGAGCAGCGTCTTGCCGCAGCCGGGCGGGCCGTGGAGGAGAAAGCCCTTGGGCACCGAGTGCTCGAACTTCTTGAACAGCTCGCGATGGAGGAAGGGCAGCTCAATGGCGTCGCGAATCGCGCGCACGGCTTCCTCCTGTCCGCCGATGGCCGACCATGGGAGTTCGCTGACGGTCTCCAGCGAGCGCTCGACACGCTTGCCAACTCCGATGATTTCGAGTGCGACGCGCTGGTTCACATCGAGCCGCACCTCCATGCCGGGCTTCATCTTCTCCTTGGCCAGCAGGGCGGAGCGTTGGATGACAAAGTTCGTGAGGCCGGCTTCCTGGCCGATGCGCAGGCGGCCGTCGGAGAGCAGTTCGTCCACTCGGACGATGGGCCCGTTGCGGTCGAAGCCGAGGCCCTGCACGACGGCGAAGGCTTCGTTGCAGAGCACGCGCTGGCCCGCTTGCAGGCTGACGAGCGGAATGGCCGGGTCCACGCGGCAGACATAGTCCGTGCCGCCGAGACAGACGTGGGCCTTGTCGCGGTCCACGGAGACGAGGAAGGTGCCGACGCGGAAGGCGGGCGAGCGGAGCTTCTCGATGATGGCGTCCATCTTTTCGAGCGCGGCGCGCGCCTGGTCGTTCATCTCCTCCATCGCCGCGATGCGCTCCCGAAGATAGACCATGTCGAAAATGGAGGCATGGCGCGGAGGGAGCTTGCTCGTGATGAGGTCCACGAGCTGGAGGGTGGAGAGCTGTTCGAGCTGCTCGCGCGGGAGGAGGTCGGCGAGCGGGGTGGAGGCCAGTGAAGGTTCGGCGGGCGCGGATTGCTCGCGGGGCACCGGCTTTTTCTTCGGCTCGGCCATGGCGGGACATTACGCGCCACGAGTGGCTTTGCAAACTCCGAGGGGAATTAGCCGCGAAAGGGCGCAAGAGACACAGAGAAGACATTTCCCCGTGAATGAAATTTCTTTGTGCCCCCGTGACTTTTCGCGGCAAGAAATCCGCCTCCTCACCCCGGCGGCTACTCGCCTTTGGGAGGCACGGCCATGCCCATCACCTGGTAGCCACAGTCAACGTAGAGGACCTGGCCGGTGATGGCGGCAGCTCCGTCACTCGCGAGGAAGGTGCCGGTCGCGCCGAGTTCGTCCGGGAGGACGTTGCGCCTGAGGGGAGAGTTTTCCTCGTAGTATTTGAGCATCGCCGAAAGGCCCGGGATGCCGCGTGCGGCAAGGGTGTTCATCGGGCCGGCGGAGATGCAGTTGACGCGGATTTTCTGCGTGCCGAGGTCATAGGCGAGATAGCGGGTGTTGGCTTCCAGCGCGGCCTTGGCCACGCCCATGACGTTGTAATGCGGGATGACCTTCTCGGCGCCGTAATAACTCATCGCCACGATGCTGCCGCCGTCGGGCATGAGCGGCGCGGCCGCACGGGCAAGGGCGATCAGCGAATAGGCGCTGACATCGTGCGCGATCTTGAAAGCCTCGCGGCTGGTGTCCAAAAAGCGGCCCATGAGCGCCTCCTTCGGGGCAAAGGCGACGCTGTGAAGCAGCAGGTCGAGCTTGCCGAACTTTGCGCCGACCTCGGCGAAGACTCGGGCGATGTCCTCATCCTTCGACACATCGCAAGGCATGAGCAGGGTGTCGGGACCGAAGGTGCCAACGAGTTCCTCGACATTGTCCTTGAGACGCTCGCCCTGATAGGTGAAGGCGAGCCGCGCGCCCGCCTTGTGCCAGGCTTGCGCAATGGCCCACGCGATGGAGCGCTTGTTGGCAACGCCGAAGACAATTCCCAATTTACCGGTGAGTTGTGACATAGCTTAGAAAGAATGAGCGGAGACCGGGCGGACGTTCAACGTCCAACTTTCAACATTTGAGAGTGATCCTGTGCGGCTTCGACGAGGGAGTCCACCGGAAGCTGAAGATTATTTCTTCAAGGCGCGCACAAAACGGTCCATGCGCTCCAAGCCCTTCTCAATGTTCGCCATTCCCGTGGCGTAGCTGAGGCGGATGTAGTCGTCCGCGCCGAAGGCGATGCCGGGGACGGCGGCGACCTTCTCCTGCTCCAGCAGACGCGCACAGAAGTCGGCGGACTTGAGGCCGGTGCCGCTGATGTTGGGGAAGAGGTAGAACGCGCCCCTGGCGTTGGCGCAGGTGATGCCCGGCATGGCGTTGAGCTTCGCGTGGGCGAAGCTGCGGCGTTTGGAAAACTCCGCGAGCCACTTGGGCAGGTGCTCCTGCGAGCCAGTGAGCGCCACGACCGCGCCCTTCTGCGCGAAGCTCGTCGGGTTGCTCGTGCTGTGGCCTTGGATGGCGTCAATGGCCTTGGCAATCGGTTCAGGCGCTGCCGTCCAGCCGAGCCGCCAACCCGTCATGCTCCACGCCTTCGCGAAGCCGTGGACGATGATGGTGTGATCGAAGTGCGCCGGGCTGAAGCTCGCGACGCTCTTCACCACCGCGCCGTCGTAGGTGAGGTGCTCGTAAATCTCGTCGCTCATGATGAGCACGCCCTTTTCCACGCACACGTCGCCGAGCGCCTTGATTTCGTCGGGCGTATAGACGCTGCCGGTCGGGTTGCTCGGAGAGTTGAGGATGAACAGCCGGGTGTTCGGCGTGATGGCCGCGCGGAGCTGCGCGGGCGTGACCTTGAACTCGGTTTTGTCGCTCGTCTCGATGATGACCGGTGTTGCGTTGGCGAGCTTGACCATCTCTGGGTAGCTCAACCAATACGGCGCGGGGATGATGACCTCGTCGCCCGCCTGGCAGGTAGCCATGATGACGTTGTAGCAGGAGTGCTTGCCGCCGCAGGAGACGATGATCTGAGAGGGCTTGTAAGCCAGGCCGTTCTCGCGCTGGTGCTTGTCCGCGATGGCCTGGCGCAGCTCGGGGATGCCGGCGGCCGGTGTGTATTTCGTGAAACCGGCGGCCAGCGCGGCCGTGCAGGCGTCCTTGATGTGCTGCGGCGTGTCGAAGTCCGGCTCGCCGGCCCCGAATCCCACGACGTCAATGCCCTCGGCCTTCATCGCCTTGGCCTTGGAATCAATGGCCAGCGTGAGCGACGGGGAGAGAACTTTGGCGCGATCAGAAATGCGATAGTTCATAAGGCGGGCGGAGATTTAGACAGTGACCGGCCCGGCGCAAGGGGAATTTCCGTTCCGGCAAGCAGGGCGAATCGCGTCTGAGTAATCACACTGCGACGCGGGACATCTGCCGCAGGCTTCAGCTGCGGGAAACTTCCTGGCGGAGCGCGTTGGTTCGACCGAGCCGCCAGACTAATCGGCCGACCAACCAGCAGACGGGAGATGCGCGCAGGACAAGTTTCGGCCAAAAGCGCAAGCCGATAGCACATTGTCATCTCTTGAACGCTTCAATGAACTCCATATGGAGTCTGGCAAAGTTCGCTCCACTAAACCATCCGGCAAGTAGCGTAAGCGGTCCTAATCTATACTGCGGATCAGGCCGTGACTCATTTTAGAAGCTGTCTGCAACATTATGATTATCAGCATGTTCCAGTTCCAGATAATCAATTGACTCCTCCTTGACCAGTGCTAGGCTGTCCGGCGATTTAGAGCGAGCAAGCACCCGCAATTCGAGCGGGTAATTTTGTCTCGTGACACATGACTCAGGAAAACAATTTCTTAAAATGAGCGAAACCACTACTGCCGCTCCTGCGCAAGCAGGCGGAGCCCCTCAAGTCTCCCACATCTCCGAAGCCGTCATCCGCATCGCAGGTAATTCACAGGACGGCATCCAGGCCATCGGCGGGTTCCTCGCACGCCTCGCGGGTCGCAGCGAGCAGGAGGTCATGACGTTCATGACCATCCCGTCCACGATTTCGGGCGGGCCGTCGATCTTCCAGGTGCGCATCGGTTCCGGTGAAGTCCTCAGCGCCGGCGACGAGGCGGACGTCCTTCTCTGCTTCTACCAGCACAGCTACGAAAGCCACCTCGGCTCGCTGCGAAAGGGCGGCATCGTCCTCTACGACTCCGACCACGTGACAGAGATCAAGCCGGAGAACCTCGAAAAGTATCGCCACATCGGCCTGCCGATTTCGAGCCTCGTCGTCGAAGCCATCGGCGGCACCGGCCGCGACAAGGGCAAGAACGTCTATTCCCTTGGCCTCATCGCGAAGATGTTCAACCTCGACGTTCCGAAGCTGCACCGCCTCCTGTCCGAGCGCTTCGCCGGCAAGGACCCGAAGGTCGCGGAGACGGCCATCGCAGCCTTCAACGGTGGCTACAGCCACACACTCGCCACGGCGACGGAGCTGTTCAAGTTCAAGCCCGGCGAGAATGTCGGCCAGAATCAGATCGTGATGAACGGCAACGAGGCGATCGCCTACGGCCTCATCGCGGCAGGCGTGCGCTTCGGCGCGGGCTACCCCATCACGCCGTGGTCGGACATCATGGAGCTGCTCCGCAAGGAACTGCCCAAATACGGCGGCTCGTTCATCCAATGCGAAGATGAAATCGCCTCCATCTCGATGGCCATCGGCGCGAGCTGGGGCGGACGCGTGGCGGTGACGGGCTCCTCCGGGCCCGGCATCTCGCTGAAGACCGAGGCGCTCGGCTGGGCGATCATGGCCGAGATTCCGCTCATCGTCGTGGACGTGCAGCGCGGCGGCCCCTCCACGGGCATGCCGACGAACGTCGAGCAATCCGACCTGAACATCGCCTGCTTTGGCGGCCACGGCGATTCACCGCGTGTCGTCATCGCCCCCAGCAGCGTGGAGGATTGCTTCTACACGGCGATTGAGGCCGTGAACATCGCCCGCAAATACAGCACGCCCGTCGTTCTCCTCACCGATCAGGGGATTGCCTCGCGCATCGAGGCCATGAAGATGCCGGACTTGGAAAAGATTTGTCAGAACATCTCTCCGGATTTCACGCCCGTGGCCGACCACAAACCTTACGACCTCGCCGCGCCCGATGGCATCACCCGCCACCTGGCCCCCGGCACGCGCGTCGCCAGCGGCAAGTATCCCATCGTCACCGGACTTGAGCACGACGAGCTCGGCCATCCCACCGGCTCCTCGAAGATGCACTTGCAGATGACCACCAAGCGCCGCAACAAGCTGAAGAAGCTGGGTGCCGACCTCCCGGTTCCGACCGTCTTCGGTCCGCCTGAAGGACAGGTGCTCCTGGTGACGTGGGGTTCCAGCAAGGGCCCTGTCGAGGAGGCCGTGAAGCAGGCGCGCGCCGCAGGCGAAGCCGTTTCCGCGCTGCACATCAAGCATCTCAACCCGCTGCCCAACGGACTCGATAAAATCTTCGAGGGCTTCCGCCACGTCTTCGTCGTGGAACTCAACGACGAGGGCTTTTACGGTTACGGCCAGCTCGGCGCGGTGCTCCGAGCGCGCTATTGCGACTCCAAGATTCGAGGCATCACCAAGGTGGACGGCCTCACATGGAAGGTCCGTGAAATCCTCGACCGTGTGAAGGCCGCCACGAAGTAATCTCCACGACTCCACTCCAAAATCCATTTCCCGACATGAGCACCCTATCCCTCCCGTTTGAACCTCTGACCCGCACGGGCAACCTCAACCTTGCCCCGGTCCCGGCGATGGCCGACGCCGACCGCAAAGGCCTCACCAAGAAGGAAGTCGCCGCCGACCATCCGACGTGGTGTCCCGGCTGCGGTGACTTCTCCGTCCTCGCGCTCTACTTCAAGCTCATTGAGAAGCGCAAGATGCACCACGAGAAGATCACCACCGTGGCGGGCATCGGCTGTTCCAGCCGTTTTCCCTACTTCGTGCAGGCGCACGGCGCGCACTTCATCCACGGCCGCGCCCTGCCCTTCGCGTCGGGCGTTTCGCTCTCCCGGCCTGATCTCCATGTGTTCACCTTCGGCGGCGACGGCGACGCATTCTCCATCGGCGGCAACCATTTCACGCACACCGCGCGCAAGAACGTGAAAATGACCTACTGCGTCATGGACAACAACGTCTATGGCCTGACAAAAAACCAGACCTCGCCCACCTCGCCCCTCGGCTACAAGTCCAAGACGGACGCCTGGGGCAGCGGCGACCGGCCCATCAATCCGATGAAGCAGGCCATTGCGGCGGGCGCGACCTTCGTCGCGCGCACCACGCACACGAACCCGAACCACGTCCTCCAGATGATGGAAGCGGCGATGGACCACGACGGCTTCAGCTTCATCGAGTGCCTCAGCGAGTGCGTCGAGTTCCACCCCGGGGCCTTCGACGGTGCGAACCCCCGCAAGGGCGGTGCCTTCCCGGAGGTTCCCAAGGATCACGACGTGACCGACGAATACGCCGCCTACAAGCTGGCCGAGGAAGTGATGCCCGGTAAGTTCGGCATCTTCTACAAGGTCAGCCGCCCGACCAAGAACGCGAACGAGGCGAAGATCATCAGCACCAACCGTGAGAAGTTCGCCAGCCTGCCCGACTGGCAGATCCTCCAGAAGAACTTCGACCGGATGAAGTAGGCCGGAATCGAAACCATTCGCGAAGCCCCGGTCGTCAGGCTGGGGCTTCTGCTTTGAACCGCATTCAAGCACCACTAACTCGCACTGACCTGCACTAATGAAGACAACCTAGCATCGCGGAATTCCGATTAGTGCCAGTCAGTGCCGGTTAGTGGTTCATTAAGCGTATGCCCATCTACGAATTCGCCTGCCCCAAGTGCCGGGTCGTTTTCAACTTCCTCTCCAAGCGCATCAACCCCGACCGCACACCTGCCTGCCCCAAGTGCGGGAACAAGAAGATGCGCAAGCAGATGAGCCGCTTCGCCATGTCGAAGGGCCTCAAGGAACCCGCCGCCAAAACCGAAGGCGATGACGGCCCGCCCATGCCCGACATGGACGATCCCCGTGTGATGAAGGCCATGAGCGAGATGGAACGCGACATGGAGCACCTCGACGAAAACAACCCCCGGCACATGGCGCACATGATGCGCAAGATGAAGGACCTCATGCCGCCCGGCACGATGCCCAAGGATCTCGACGTCGCCATCAAGCGCCTCGAAGCCGGCGAAGATCCCGAGAAGATCGAAGCCGACATGGGGGACGTGCTCGGCGACCTCATGGGCGGCGAAGGCGGCCCCGGCGGAGCCGGCGGGGCCTACTCCCACGACAGCGGCCTCTACGATTACTGAGCCGGCCTACTCGACGCGCACCCGCAGGAAAATGTTCCCGCCAAGCCCCGGGCTGTTGGTCAGAAAACGCACGCCGCTCTGGCCGGGAAACGTGTAAAGCACCGCCCAGTTCGTCGTCGCCAGGGCCGTTGCGATCTCCAATTGGTGCGCCCGGCCGGCCTGCGAGCGCACGCCCACCACGAGGCTGCTGCCGCTGATCACCGCGTTCGTCAGCGTCACATTCGTCGCCGCTGGCAGGTTGGTGAACGAGAGCGCCACGGCGTTGGCGATGGCGTCCGCAGCCTGGGTGCGCAGCAGCGCATTCGTCCGCACCGGGGTGGCCAGCTCCACATGAACGAACGTCCCGCCCAGCCCGCGGCTGTGGATGCCCTGCACGTTCGAGCGCGCGCCCAGGTTCGTGAACGTCTGGCCGTCCACGCCTTCGTTCACCAGCAGGTTCAGCGCGGAATTCGTCTCCAGGTTCCGGTTGTAGGCGTAGGCCTTCACGCGGTTCCACTCCATCTGCCGGTCCAGCCGCGCGACGTTGGTGGACATCCAGTTCGTCCCCCCCTCGCCCGTGGACAGCACGGCCTGCGTGTCCGTCGGAAATTCTGGGTGGCCTGAAGGACTGAAACCGTGAATCTGCCAGGCGGTGTTCTCGCCAGTGCCGCCGCTCCAGGCGGAATGCGCCGCGTGAAAGGCCGTGTTGGTCAGGTCGCACGGATCGCCCGTGCCCGTGCCGTTCACATGCCGGTGTGCACCGGCGATGAGCAGGCCGCGCGCGCCGGACTTGAGAAACACCTCCGCCCCCAGCGTCGGAGTGCGAAAATCCCACTGCGGATGCGGCACCTGGATTTGCGCGGCCAGCACCGCGCCGGTGTTCACGAAACACGTCCCCCAGCCGCGCACCGGCAGCCCGTTCGTCTCCCGCGAACGCAGCGCCAGCAAGGTCGTTCCCGTCGACGTGTCGGTGAACTGAAGGACCTCGTAGTCCAAGCCCGTCGCGAGCCCTTCCGCCGTGGCCACGTCGCCCTGCCACAAGGCCAGCGCCGCCGAGCGAAAGTCATTCCACTGCGCACCGGTCGGGGCCACGTAGTTGTTGGAACCTTCGCCGAAGTGTGTTTTGGAAAACGCCTCCAGCCGGCTGCCCTCCGTCAGCAGGTCGCCCTGCACGAGCACGACCGCGGCCGCCACCGTGGGCAACCCCGCCAGCAGGAGCATCAGCGGCCAGCGTGCGTAGGCCGGCGAATCATCCCGGTCTTGCCGCGCAATTTTCATGTTCGGAGAATATGTGACTCCGATCCGAACCTCCAGTCCCGGATGCAAGGGACCGAACCAGGCCCTTGCAACAGGCCGCGGCGTGAACGAAGCCCTCCACACTGTCCTTGATTGCCACCGCCGGTGTCGACCGAGTCCGAACTCCAACCAAGTCCGTCCGCTTCACTTCACACGCCGGCAACCGGAATCCACGCAGGATCAGCCCGGCAGGGGCGCGGGCTTGATCTCATGACTTGATGTCCCGCATGTGAAAGTGCGTCGCGCCGATGACGAACGCCGTCACGTTCACCGCCGCGAGCACGCACATCGATTCGGCGATCTGCGCGAGATGCACCGGCTTGGAGAACAGGTAAACCCACGAACGGAGGTGATGTGTCAGCGTAAAATCACGCCAGTCCGCAAAAAACGGCAGCAGCTCCATCACGAAACAAACGAGCAGGAGCGACAGCGCCAGAATCGTCGCCGCGGCGGGCTTCATGTTGAAGCACGAGAACATGAACGCCAGACTCAGCATGGTCGTCGCGTTGAGGGCCATGATGAAATGCGCGAGGACGTAACACTTCAAGCCCTCGTCCGGCCCGAGCACGTTGAATATCAGGGTCCCCTCCGGCAGTGGAAACCAGACAAACATCCGCCGCCACGCAAACCGCATGCGCGCGAAAAAGAGGGCCATTGCACCCAGCGAGATCACGAGGATCGTCGAGAAGATGACGCCGGTGAGCCATTTCGTAAAAAGGAGCCGGAACCGGGAGACGGGCCGTGAGAGAATCATCCGCAGCGTGCCATCCTCGGCCTCCTTGGCCACAAGGTCGCCGCCCACAAGGGTGACGTAGAGCGGCATGAGCAGGACCATCTGGGGATAGAGCAGGATGACCGCCACCGTCAGCGCCGAGACGAATTCGTCGGACAGATAGCCGTTACCTTCGAGCAGTTTCGCGTAAATGTTTTTCCAGTTGGAAAAGCGGAACGCCAGGAGCATCAGGTTCTGCGCCAGCAGAAACACGCCAAAGCCGATGTAAGTGCGCTTCTTGCCGAAGAGCTTCACCAGTTCGCTGCGGAGTTGGAGGAAGAACATATCAGTGAGCGGCAGGCGGAGACTTCTCTGCCCGGCTGTCCTGCATCAGGTTCAGGTAAAAGCCCTCCAAGGTCTCCTCCTCCTGCGCGATCTCGAACACCGGGATGTCCATCGCCACAAGGCGGCGGACGAGCACATCCGTTTTCACGCCGTCGGCGAGGGCGACGAGCGAGCCGTTGCGCGTGCCGGTGATGAGCTGCTCGGACTGCAGGCGCGCGACGGCCTTCGTGAAGTCACCGACGTTCAGGCGCACCCACTGCTTCGTCTGTTTCGCATCGGCAAGCGTGCCCTCAAAGACTTTCCGCCCCTGATTGAGGACGGCGATGCGGGTGCAGAGCTGTTCGACCTCGTTGAGCAGGTGCGAGGAAAGCAGGATGGTGAGTCCAAGCTCCCTTTGCAGCCGCTGAATGGTCAGGCGCATCTCGTGGATGCCCTCGGGATCGAGGCCGTCGCTCGGCTCGTCGAGAATGAGCAGCTCCGGGTCGGGCAGGAGCGCCTGCGCGAGCGCAAGCCGCGTCCTCATGCCGTGGGAATACTTGCCCACCTTGTCGTGCTCCCGCCCGGTGAGGCCGACCCACTCGACAATTTTCGAGATGTGCTCCGGCGGTGTCGGCGCGGTGTAGTGACTGAGGATTTCCAGATTTCGCCAGCCGCTGAGATAGTCGTAGAAGACGGGCGTCTCGAAGATCGCCCCGACGCGGTAAAGCGCCTGCGCACGGTTCCGTGTGATGTCGTGGCCGCAGATGCGCAGCTCACCGGTGGTGGGCCAGACCTGGCCGAGCATCATGCCGATGGTCGTGCTCTTGCCCGCGCCGTTGTGGCCGAGCAGGCCGAAGATTTCCCCGCGCGGCACGGCGAGGTCAAGGTCCCGCACGGCCCAGCGCCTGCCAAATTGCTTGCCGACGTTTCGCAGTTGAATCACCGCGTGCCTCCCATTTCGAGCAGCTTGTTGATGTGACCGTCGGCGTAGAGGAAGTTCACTTCCTTGCCGGGGCCGCGGTCCTTGTGGAAGTTGTCCTTGTCGTAGAAAACGGGAATCTGGTGAGGGTTGAAGGCGATGTTCATCACCACCATCCGGTCTGCATCCTGGCCGTTGAGGAGGGAGTTCCACGCGTAGCTCGTGCCGGTCTGGAGAAAAACATCCAGCCGGTCGGATGGGCACCGCCAGACGTTTGAGTTGCCGCCGGTGTAGCGCAGCAGGACGGCGTCCGGTGCAGGCAGGGACACGATGTTGGTGACGGGAACGGAATTGGTTCCCGCCAAGGCATCGCGCATGAAGGGCAGCCGGTTGTTGTTGTCCTGCACGTAGAGCTGGAGGCCGAGGCCGAGCTGGCGGAGGTTGCTCAGGCACACCGTGCCGCGTCCGGCTTCCTTGGCCTTGCTCATCACCGGCAGAAGCAAGCCCGCGAGCACGCTGATGATGGCGATGACGACGAGCAGTTCGATGAGGGTGAACGCCACTCGATTGCCGACCGCCGATTGCCGACTGCCGATTGCGTGCATGGTCACCTTCCTGGACGCAGCAGGCGCCCGCTCTCCATCGCGCGCTGAATCTCCTCCAGCAACGGTGCCAGTTCCGCCTTCGTCTGCGCGGAGCTTTGCGAGTAGAAGGTGCCCAGCCCGGCCGTGGCCGCGCGCTTTTCCAGCTCGGGGCTCAACGGCGGCGGGGCGTCCCTGCCCTGCCATTGGGCGCGATTGCGCGGATCGTCACGGGCCTCGCGCAGCCTCTTCAAACTGTCCGCGACAGCCTTCTGGCGTTTCTCGGGCGGAAGCTGCTCAAAGGCCGTGAGCATCTGCTTCACGCCCGTGGGCATGGTCGCCTCGATGAAGTCCCCCTTCTCCTGGTCGTTCATCTCGCTGAACCACCGCAACCATTCGCGATCCATCCGCGTGCTCCGGCGCTCGTCCACGGAAAGCTGGTTCATGTAATCGCCAAGCCGCTTGATGGCCTTCGCGCGATCATTGCCATTGAGCTTGGATATATCCGTGCCCGCGAGATACGCACGGACTTTCTCGGCGGTGACTTTGGCTTTTTTCGCGAAGGCGAAGCCCGTCATCGCGAGCACCCAGACGGCCACGACAGCGCCGATGGCGAGGGCGACCGGTTTGTGGCGGGGATTCATAGCGCGAGCAAGCTAGCCGGAGCCGGCTGCCACGCCAAGTTTGTTTCGGCGCCTGCGCTGCAACGATGCATTTGAAAAACGAACACGCAAAAAAACCTGCATTCATCGTGTTTTCTGCTTGCACCGCCTTGCAGCGAGGGCTTCCATACGCGCAAGTCGCAAGACGGACTAACTAACCTGTAACACTCAACAAACAGATAACACGTATGGCCAAAGCCCTCTCCAAATCACAGATCGCCTCTGAAGTCGCCGCCAAAGCGGAGATCTCCAAGAAGCAGGCCGCCGGCATCCTCGAGCACCTTGCCGAGCTCGCCTACAAGAATGCGAAGAACAGCTTCACGCTCCCCGGCATCGGCAAGCTCGTCCTCGTGAACCGCAAAGCCCGTGTCGGCCGCAACCCGGCCACCGGCGCAACCATCCAGATCCCGGCCAAGAAGGTCGTGAAGTTCCGCGTGGCCAAGGCCGCGAAGGACGCGATCCTCGGCGCGAAGAAGTAAGCTTCTTTTCCTCTCCAAGCACCCCGGCGCAAGCCAGGGTGCTTTTTTATTGCCCGGGATCAGGGCTGAAGCCGGTAAAAACCCGTCGCGTTTCCACCGAGGAACTTTTCCCGAGCCTCGGTGGTCAGCGTCCGCGTGTAGTCGTCCACCAGCCGATGCACCCGCTCATAGCTGCCCGCCAGCGTGCAGACCGGCCAGTCGCTGCCGAACATCAGCCGTTCCGGGCCGAACGCGGCGAACACCACGTCGAGATACGGTCGGAGGTCCTCCACGCGCCAGCCGTCCCACTTCGCCTCCGTGACCATGCCGGAGACTTTGCACCAGACGTTCGGAGCCTTCGCAAGCTCCCGGATTTGCTCGCGCCACGGCGTGAGCGTGCCGTCGCGGATCGACGGCTTGGCGATGTGATCGAGCACGAAACGCTGCTCCGGGAAGTTCGCGACGAGCTGGATGGCGGCGGGGAGTTGCTTCGGGAAGACGAGGATGTCGTAGGCAAGGTTGAACTGCCGCAGCTTTCCGATGCCCCGCTGGAACGCGGGCCGCAACATGAAGTTGTCATCCGGCTCGTCCTGCACCACATGGCGCACGCCAACGAAACGCGGATGTCGTGACAGCTCCGCGAGCTGCTCCTCCACGCGCTCGCTCTGCAAATCCACCCAGCCCACGACGCCCTTGATGAACGCATGATTGTCCGCCAGCGAAAGCAGCCAGCGCGCCTCCGCCAGGGTCTGCTGCGCCTGCACTGCCACACAGCCGTCAAGTCCCGCGCGGCCCATTTCTGGTGCGAGGTGCTCCGGCAGATAGTCACGACGCAACGACGCGAGCTTGTCGCCCATCCATGGATATTCGGCGGCGCTGTAACGCCAGAAGTGCTGGTGGGAGTCAATGTTCACGGGTCAGGACAGAACGAATTCCACGAAGCAACGACAGCCTTCACGCAAGTCCTGCTCGCGCCGGTGTGCGCGGCTCCCCGGCTCGCTCCATCGCGAAAACTGAAGGATTTGCTCCAGGGACGCCTGCGGAACCCGACGCCAACCGGGCGGAGGAACTGGCAAGTCGAGTTCCGGCAAATCAGCGCTTGCCGACAAAGAGTCGTTGGATGGATTCATAGGCTTCGGGAGTGCCATACTGTTCGCACAACGCCCGGAATTCCAGCGTGGCCACGTCGAGCTGGTTGGTTTCAATCAAGGTTACGATGTCGCCCATGTCTTTGACGCCGCGCGTGGCGCGCGTGTGGCGGATGGCATGGAGCTTCAAGGCCAGCAGGTGGTTCAAGGACGGAATCATGACGGGCACACCCAGCATCACCCGGGATACCGCCAATGACGAGAAAGGGCAGCTTGGATTCCGAACCCAGCCGGGCGATTTCGCGCAGCAGGCCTGCGGCTTCCCGGACGTTGTCCAGGCCGCCGTTCACAACCCCGCCTCCCAGTCCACGCTGTTCTCCTCCCAGCCCACTGGCCACAGCACGTTTTGCGTCGGCTCCAACAGTTTCCGCACCTCGGCGATCAGCTCATGGTCCACCGGCTCATCCATCCATTGAAGCTGCTTCGCCATGTTGTCCGGGTTCGCCGTGCCGGGGACGGTGGTGGTGATGTCCGGGTTTTGCAGACAAAACTGGAGCGCCAGCTTCGCGATGTCCACGCCCTTCGCGTCACAGAACTCCACGGCCTTCCGGCACTGCGCCTTGAGCGAATCCGGCGCGTGGTGCCACGAGGGCAGCGCCTGGCGTGTCAGCAGCCGCTCGCTGAACGGCGATGCGCTCATGATGCCCACGCCCTTGCCCTTGAGATACGGGATCATGCCCTGGAGCGATGTGTTGTTCAGCGCGTAGTGGCAGTAGCTCAACATGCAGTCCAGCTCCGTGCGGTCGAGGATGTAGCGGAAGATGTTCAGCGGAAAACCCGTCACGCCGATGAAGCGGATCTTTCCCTGCTCCCGGGCCTTGCGCAGTGCCGGCAACGCCTCGTCCACCACCTGCTGCATGTCCCCGAACTCGATGTCGTGGCACTGCATGATGTCGATGTGATCCACGCCCATCCGCTGGAGGCTCTCGTCCACGCTGCGGAGAATGCGCTCGTAGCTGAAGTCAAACCCCGCCACGTCGTAACGCCCGCACTTCGTTCCGAGGATGAACCGGTCGCGCGGAATCTCCTTGAACGCCCGGCCCAGAACCTTCTCGGCCAGCGTCCGGCCGTAGTAAGGCGATGTGTCGATGAAGTTCACCCCGCCGTCCAGCGCCACATGCAGCGAGCGGATGGCGCGCGCCTCGTCCGTCGCGTTCCCGTATTCGTTGCCAATGGACGCCGCACCGTAGCTGACAACCGACAGCTTCAATCCGGTCCTGCCAAGTTCGCGATGCTGCATGGTTGGTAGAATGAGTGTGTCTGACGCTGGAAACTTTAGGCGGCGGTGTCCGGTCGGTGCAACGGAAACTTCCCCCGCCCTGCTGACCGGAACGAGGTCACAAGCGCGCCAATGATCATCACCGCCGCAACCGGCAGGTTCCAGTCAAACTCGGGGACATCCCGGTCAATCCGGCGCACACACCAGTCGATGAAGACAGCATGGCCGGCGAGCATGATGGCGCAAAGCACCGCAAAACGCCCGGCATCCGTGCCCGGATGGAAGGCAAGCGCGAGCAGCGTCACGAGGATCAACACCACGCGCCACGCGGGGAACTTGCACGTCATCGCCAGCGAATCGAGCACGGTCTTGAGCGACGGCATCGTGATGAGGGTCTTCGCGCCGACGAGTTTGCCGTTGACCATTTTCCCGCCTTCGCGTCGGAAGTTTTTGTCCTCCATCGGCCCCATCAGCTCGTTGGTGCCGACGGCGACCCAGACGTGCTGAAGGTTGGCCACGAGCCGGGCCTCGGGATGGCCGCGCGCGCGCAGAATGCTCACGGCCAGCACGGCCCGCCCGTCGCAATCCTCGCGCTGGCGCTCCCAGACCTCCGCCGTGGTGGGCCAGTAGTCGAGGTTCCACCAGCCGTGCCAGTCATACTGATACCGGATGCGCCGGTAGACGAAACGCTCGACCGCCTTGAACTCCGTCAGCACCGGCTTGTTCGTCGCGATGAGCTGGTCGATCTCGCGATTGATCGCCGGCATCGCAGGCAGGTCCGGCTGGATGAGCGATTCGGTGTCGAACAGGTGGAATATCTGGCGGACGAGAAGGACCGGATTCGGATACAGCGCGAAGAGCACCACGACCGCGAAGATGGCCAGCTTGAAGCCGGCGCGCCTGAGGGGCCGCCGGGTTTCAAGCCAGCGCCAGCCGGCGGCTCCGATTGATGCGAGGCGGTTCACAGAAGCACCCGGCGGCCCGTCCGGCAGGGCTCAGTTCAGAGGCTTGATTGAAATGTTGCGGAACTCCACGGGGTCGTTGTGGCCGGCGAACCCGAAGAAGCCGCTCGGGCGGTCCCTGCCCGGATGCGCGGTGTTGTGCATGAACTCCGTGACCTTGCTCACGTCCGCCCTGGTGATCGGCGTGCCGTTCAGCTCGACGAGAATGGTCGGTCCCTTCACGGTGACTTCGTAAAAATTCCACTCGCCCACGGGGCGCTGGTAACCGCGTTGCGCCGCGACCATGCCATACACGGAACCGCAATACTGCCGCTGATCGAGCTTGGCATATTGAGGAGCATCATCGTCAAGCACCTGCACCTCGCACATGCCAGCATAGGCGGTGTTCCCATCACCGGGATAACGGAGCGCCAGCCCGTTGTTGCCACCGGGCGGCAGTTTGAATTCGAGGCGCGCGACAAAGTCCGTCAGCTCCTTGTTCCAATACGGCGTGCCACCTTTCTTCGGCTGCCACTTCATCACGCCGTCCTCGGCCTTCACCACGTCCACCGGGCCCGCCCAGCCGGTCATGTCCCTGCCGTTGAAGATGGAACCGAAGCCCTTCGAGTTGTGGCCCGACAGAATCCTGTTCGCCTCCTCGCCGCCGATCTCGCGAATGAGGACGTTCCGCCAGCGGATCTCGCCGCCGTGCGTCTGAAGCTGGATCGGCCCCTTCGCGGGGACGGGCAGCTTCCGGTCGTAGTAGTTTTCCAGGACGGCATGATCCACGACCTGCTTGCCGTTGAGCCACACGCTCACCCGAGAGCCGACCATCAGCACGCGGAAGTGATTCCATTGTCCGAACGGTTTGTCGGC
>Ga0172379_10003276_pt1 | contig 26175 bp, 27 predicted proteins | sample GrowelOW334metaG_FD_119756 | JGI IMG/M metagenome (GOLD analysis project Ga0172379, IMG submission 119756) | Groundwater microbial communities from an aquifer near a municipal landfill in Southern Ontario, Canada - Groundwater well OW334 metaG | ecosystem: Environmental > Aquatic > Deep...
CCCGGCTTTCCCTTTGACGGGAGTTATAAATGAGCGATTTTCAAGGAATGGAAGAACTGCTACAGGACTTCCTGATGGATGCGACCGATCTCCAGATCAACGAGTTTGTTGTCTACGCTTGACAGGAGATCGGTCGCCTCCATCAGGAAGTCCTGTAGCAGTTCTTCCATTCCTTGAAAATCGCTCATTTATAACTCCCGTCAAAGGGAAAGCCGGGTTGCAACGCCGTTCGCATAACAGGCATGCCGGTCGTCAGAAACCCAGGCTTTCCAGCAGGTCGTCGACCTGCGATTGGCTGCTGACCACGTCGGCACGGCCTTCGGTGTTAATGACAGGACCGTTGAGCAGGCCCGCCGGTGGTTCGACGTTCATGTCCGGCGGCATCGCCTCGAACAGCACGTGCAGCAACTGCCGCTCCAGGTTCTCCACCAGATCGACCACCTTCTTGATGACCTGCCCGGTAAGATCCTGGAAATCCTGGGCCATCATGATTTCTGTCAGCTGTTCGTTGGTGGCACGCGTCTGCTGCGGAATCTCGCTCAGAAAAACCTGGGTGTCGGCGGCCAATACCTTGAAATCCTCCGGGGACAACTGGTTGGCGAAAACTTTCCCCCAGCGCTTCTCCAAGGCCTCGGATCGGGTCTGCATGGCGTCCTGGATCGGCTTGGCGATCTCTATGGCGTTGAGCGCCCGGCTTGCGGCCTGCTCAGTCATTTGAACGATATAAGACAAGCGTTGGCGGGCATCGGGAATGCTTCTGGCCGCATCACCCAAGGCCTTGTCATGGCCGATTTCACGCAGACTGTCATGCAACTCGCGGGTCATTTGACCGAGGCTGGAAAACACTACCGATGGATCTTCCCCTTCCCTGTGCGCCGCAGACGCCGGAGCCGCAGCCTGTACCGTTTCCACGACCTGAGCGGACACACTGTCGAACAGGGCCTGCAAGTCGTCGGAATCGCCAGATGCATCGACAACCGGCTCCGGTGCCTTGGTTGCGTGCATCGGCACTTCGCTGCCTGCGGCAATGCTGTCGAATAGAGCTTGCAAGTCCTCGTTGTCGCTGGACTCGTCAAATTTGATTGGTTTCGCCATGATGTCTTAATGCCCCTCGCTGCTGATGTTACGCTGGGGATTGTTCAAGTTTTTCGAAGATCTTGACCAGTTTGTCGTTCAGGGTTCCGGCGGTGAATGGCTTGACGATGTAACCGCTGGCACCTGACTGGGCGGCGGCTATGATGTTTTCCTTCTTCGCCTCGGCGGTGATCATCAATACCGGCAGGTGCTTCAAGGCCGGATCGGCACGCACCGCCTGGAGGAGTTGTAACCCGTCCATGTTGGGCATGTTCCAGTCGGAAACCACAAAATCGAAACCGCCTCCCTTGAGCTTCTGCAACGCTACGGCGCCATCCTCGGCCTCTTCGGCATGGATATACCCCAACTCCTTGAGCAGGTTGCGAACGATCCTTCGCATGGTGGAAAAATCGTCTACGACGAGGAACTTGATCTTGCTCGGATCTGGCATAAGTCTCTCCGACTCAGTTTCTATGATGTTTCATTAAATGCGGGCGCAGGGTTTCCGCCAACATGTCCGCATCGAATTTGGCGACGTAGGCGTCCACGCCGACACGCGAGCCCATGGCGCGATTGGCTTCGGACGATAGCGACGAATGCATGACCACCGGGATACCGGAAAAACGCGGGTCGTTCTTGATGTTCTTCGTCAGCACATAACCATCCATCTCAGGCATCTCGGCATCGACCAGGATCAGCTGCACTTCGTCGCGCAGGTCCTTGCCGGTTTGCTGGGCGTGCGTCGCCATGCCCTGTAGCCGCGTCCAGGCTTCCTGTCCGTTCAGGGCATGCTTGTGCTTGACGCCCATCTTGTCGAGTACTTCGGCAATCTTCTTGCGCGCAACCGCCGAGTCGTCGGCGAAAAACACGTTGTACTCGACGTTGTCGTCCAGTCGCTGGAGGTCACCGACCAAGGTCTCGCCAAAGGTATTTTCGAGGATCTGCTCGACGTCGAGAATGGACACGAGCTTGCCGCTGGGCAACTCGGTAATAGCGGTGATGAAGCGATGCGTTCCGCCGGTCACCACCGACTCGGGAGCACGGACCTTGTCCCAATCGACCCGTATGATGCGATCGACGTCATGAACAAGGAAACCCAGGATGCGCTTGCTGTATTCGGTCACCATCATGGATCCGCCGAGTCCCCCGGGCGCGTCATTGAGTTCCATGGCACGCGCCAGCGAAAGCACCGGGATGACATTGCCACGCAGGCTGATCAGCCCCTCGACGCCTGCCGGCATGTTGGGGGTCTTGGTGATCTTCGGTGTCTTGCTGACCTCGCGCACCTTGAATACATTGATGCCGAAGGTTTCCCGCGTTCCGAGAGAGAACAACAGGATTTCCATACGGTTGGAGCCTGCCAACTGGGTGCGGGCATCGACGGCTTCCAGCATGCTCTTGTCTTGTGTGTTCATGACTGTCTCTTTCCCGCAAGCTTGTCCTGTTAAACGCTGGCTTCCTGGGGGTGGCGCTTGACGAGGCGCGTCAACATCTCCGCCAAGCGATGCGGTTCGAACTTCGGTACGTATTCATCCACGCCCACGGAAAGACCCAGTTGCTGGTTGGACATCCCCGACAGCGAGGAATGCATGATCACCGGGATCCCGGCAAAACGCGGGTCGCTCTTGATGTTCTTGGTCAGAATATAGCCGTCCATCTCCGGCATCTCGACGTCGGTGAGGATCAACTGAATGACATCACGCACCTGACGGCCTATGCCTTCCGAGTGAGCCGCGATCCTCTGTAGCTCCTCCCAGGCGGCGCGGCCGTTCACCGCATACTGCGACTTCATGCCAAGTGCATTGAGAGTGCGCTGAATCTGCCCGCGCGCCACCGATGAATCATCGGCGTAAAAGACCGTCAGGCCGTCATCGGCGACCGGATGGATATCCTTGAACATGAAATCGTCGTCGATCGTGGTCGTCTCGGACAGGACCCGCTCGACATCCAGCATCATCACCAGGCGGTTGTCGGGCAGTTCCGTCACCGCGGTCACCAGGCCGCCAAGGTTCGACGTCAGCATATCCGGCGGGACGCGCATTTGCGCCCAGTCGAGGCGCAGGATGGTGTCAACCGCCTCCACCAGGAAGCCTTGAGTATGGCCGTTGTATTCGGTCACGATCATGATCTCGCGTGGAGACTCCGGCTGTATGCCGATATATTCGGCGAGGTCAATCACCGGGACCAAGGCGCCACGCAGGCTGACCATGCCTTTGACTGCCGCCGGCATATCGGGCGCGGCCGTGATCGTCGGCGTACGCATGACTTCCCGGACCTTGAATACATTGATTCCAAAGGTCTCCCGCCGACGGGTCCGGGTATCTTCACCTAACGTGAACAGCAGAATCTCCAGCTTGTTGGTACCGGCCAGGCGTGTTCGCTCATCAATACTCTTCATCAAATCGGACATATCCTCGCCTTTCATGCGGGAAGCGCCTAACAGCCTATGCGCAAACTATCCCTCTAAACATCATATTACGCCATTTTGCTGCTCAAGAGCCGCCAACAGCCACCAATCGCCTCGTCCCAACTCGCTCACAGCAAAGAAATATCCACCGTCGGAATCGACGAATCAGGCGATCGCGAAGAGCTTGCCGAAGTTGGCGATATCGAGTACCTGGCGTACGTTGCCACGGCAATTGACCAGCGACACTACCTTGTTCGCAGCGTTCACTTTGTCGCGCAGCATCAGTAGCATGCCGAGGGCCGAACTATCCAGGTAATCAACCTTCCCCAAGTCAACCAGAAGCAGGTTGCCGTGCATTTCCTGCAAGGCTTTTTCCACGGCGGCGCGGAAATCCCGATGGGTGCCGAAATCGAACCGTCCCTCCAACCCGATGGTGACTCCCTGCTCAGTCCTCGTGACGCTGACTTGCATCTCATTTGCCTCGAACAAGCTAAAAGGTACACTTCTTGTAATTATAACTACCGGCGTCGAAAATGTTGCGAATCAACATCTCATTCCTCGATCCAGGGCGCGCAAGCGCGACATGATGCGCTCCGACACCTCGGATAACGGCACAACTTCCTCGACGGCACCAATCAGCGCCGCCTCGCGCGGCATACCGTAGACGACGCAGGAATCCTGATTTTGACCGATGGTCCAGGCGCCCGCCTGACGCATTTGCAACAAGCCCTGGGCGCCGTCCTTGCCCATTCCGGTGAGAATCACGCCGATCGCATTGCCTTTGAGCAACGCAGCGAGCGAACGAAACAATACGTCGACGGCGGGTCGATGGCGGTTGACTGGCTCATCCTTCGACAGTTCGGTGACATAACCGCTACCGCTTTTCTTCACCCGCAAGTGGGAATGCCCAGGCGCCAGGTAAGCATGCCCCGGTTCAATCTTTTCGCCGCCCTGCGCCTCCAGCACCCGTACTTTCGACAGGCTGTCGAGACGCCTGGCAAAGGAGGCGGTGAAGGTCTCGGGCATGTGCTGGACAATCACGATGCCCGGCACCTGCGCCGGCAGCGTAGCCAAGACATCCTTGATCGCCTCGGTGCCGCCTGTGGAAGCCCCGATGGCAATGATCTTTTCGTTCAGGAGCCGCTGAGAAAGCGCGCCGTTGGGAGGTACGTTGGCACGGGGCATGGCGGCCAGCGGCGCCGCCGTGGCCACCGCCGTACTTTTCAGGCGGGCGCCAAAAGCGGCGCGAATCTTCTCGCGGATTTCCTCCGAATAATCCCGCAGCAGGGAAATGTTCTCCATGCGCGGCTTGGGCAGGAAATCCACCGCGCCGAGTTCCAGCGCCTGCAGGGTCGCCCCGGAACCCTGCTCGGTCATCGACGAGATCATGATGACCGGCATGGGTCGGAGCCGCATCAGGCGACCGAGGAATTCCAGGCCATCCATTTTCGGCATCTCGATATCCAGCGTCAGTACATCCGGCTTCAGCGACTTGATCATTTCACGCGCGACGATGGGGTCGGGTGCCGATCCCACCACCTCCAGATCGGCGGCACCGTTGATGATCTCGCTCAATAGCGAGCGCATCAGCGCCGAATCGTCGATCACCAGAACCTTGATAGCCATGCGTGGATCCTTGTCAAAACAGTTCGACGTCGCCGGACAGGGGCGCCTCGCTGAGGCGGGCCTCATATTCCCGCTCGCGCCGTACCACGGTGTCGTTGTGTAGGCGCACGAGCTTCTTCACCAGCGCCCGGCCGCTGCTCGGAAAAAAGTAAACCTTGCGCGGATAAATGTCCAGCAGATCCCTTGCCAAGACCGGAATACCCTCCGTCTTCAGGAAGTCAAGAACAAAACGGGAATTGCGCTCGCCGATCTGGGAACTGGACAAGGAAGACATCACGCGCCCGCCGCCGAACACTTTGGCTTCCATGTTGCCCCGGCGCGCGCCAAGCTTGAGCAGATGATTGATCAGCACTTCCATGGCATAGACGCCGTAGCGGGCCGAGGCACTGCTTGGCTGGTCGGTATTCCCCCCGTTGGCCAGCATGAAATGATTCATGCCGCCAATATTCTTCTCCCGATCCCGGATACAGGCCGAGATACACGACCCCAGCACCGTCACCAGTACCATGTTGGAAGTCGAGGCGTAATACTCGCCCGGCAAGACCTTGACCGCCTCAACTTCGAAAGTACGGTCGAAATATCGATTGCCGGCGAGGTGCTCGGTGAAACTGAGCTCAGCGCTTTCGGTCCGCGCGTTCATAGACGGTACGCCCAAGTGGGCGGAACAGATCGACGGCATGCATGAAACTCTCGGAATGACCGGCGAACAGCAGTCCGTCCTCACGCAAGAGCGGTGCGAATTTCTTCAGAATCTGATATTGGGTCGGCTTGTCGAAATAGATCATGACATTCCGGCAGAACATGACGTCGATCGGTCCCGGCACGTTCGGCCAGTGTGCGTCGAGCAGATTGACGCGGGTAAAGGTGATGAATTTCTGCAACTCCGGCCTGACCCGCACAAAACCCGCCTGCGCGCCCGTCCCTTTGTGGAAGAAGCGGCGCAGTCGGTCCGCTGCCATCTTGTCGACCCGATCGGCTGAATATATGCCTTTGGCGGCAGTGGCAAGCACATTGGTATCGATATCGCTGGCGATGATGGTCACCGGCGGCGCATAAGTGTCGAAGGCCTCACAAGCCGTGATGGCCAGCGTGTAGGGTTCCTCGCCGGTGGAGGCAGCCGAACACCAGATGCGGATCGGCTTGCCGGGCGCACCGATCTTCCGTAGATGTTTGGCCAGGATCTCGAAATGATGCGCCTCGCGGAAGAATGACGTGAGATTGGTGGTCAACGAATTGATGAAGGTTTCCCATTCCGCTTCGTCATTGCGTTCCAGGTGCGCCAGGTACTGGGCAAAGGTGGTGTAATTGTTCGCCCGCAGGCGCCGCGCCAAGCGGCTGTAGACCATGTCCTGCTTGACTGGCGCCAGGGAGATGCCGGCATGCTGATAAATCAGCTTGCGCACCCGCTCAAAGTCGTCGGTAGTGAAATGGAACTCGCGCGCGGGCAGCAACGACGCCTCATCTCCGGGAATGACGCGACCCGCTACAGGCCTCCCAGTCCGCGAGTCAATCACTGCTCAACCACCGACCGGGTGTTCATCGCTATCACTGCGCCCGTCAGAACTCTTCCCACTCGTCCTCCGGGTCGCTGGCGTGGGGCGAAGGAATCTTCTTGGGTTTGGGTGGCGCCGACACGGCCAGCCTGACCGGCGCAGCGAGGCGTGGTGGCTTCGCCGCGGCGGTCACGACCTGGGTACCATGGCCCAAGGCGTGCCCGTCGTCTATCCCACGGGGGTTTCCTTCAGTCAGCTTGAACATGCTCACCGCCTGCATCAGCCCACGTGCCTGCTCTTCGAGGCTCTCCGCCGCCGCCGCCGCCTCTTCCACCAGCGCCGCGTTCTGCTGCGTCACTTCGTCCATCTGGCTCACCGCCTGGGTCACCTGTTCAATACCGCTGCTCTGTTCACGGCTGGCATTGGAGATTTCCGTCACCAGGCTGGCCACATGCTGGAAGCTCGTCACCACTTCGTCCATGGTACTGCCTGCCGTTTCCACCAGCTTCGCCCCGCTTTCCACCTTGTCCACCGATTCGGCGATCAGGGTCTTGATCTCTTTCGCCGCCGTGGCGCTGCGATGCGCCAGGTTGCGCACTTCCGTCGCTACCACCGCGAAGCCCCGACCCTGCTCTCCCGCTCGCGCCGCTTCGACCGCCGCGTTCAAAGCCAGGATATTGGTCTGGAAGGCGATGCTGTCGATCACGCCGATGATATCGGCGATCTTCTTGGAGCTCCCCTGGATTTCGCTCATGGTCGACACCACGCCCTTGACCATGGCGCCGCCGCGCGTGGCGATTTCGTTGGAACTCTTCGCCAGTTGATTGGCTTTAGCCGCGTTTTCGGCGTTGTTCTTGACCGTGGCGTTCAACTCTTCCATGCTTGACGAGGTTTCTTCGAGGCTGGAGGCCTGTTCTTCGGTGCGGCTGGACAGGTCGACATTGCCTGCGGCAATTTCCTGCGACGCCGTATTGATGGCTTCGGTCGCTTCCTTGATCCGTCCGATGACTTCCCTGAGTCGCTCGACCGTGGTATTGGTGTCGTCCTTCAACTGCCCGAAGATGCCCTCGTAATCGGCTTCGATCGTCTGCGTCAGGTCACCCTGGGCGACCGTCTTCAGCACCCGGGCGACATCCTGTAGCCCGGTTGAGGTCACTTCGGCCAAGCGGTTGAGGCCCTCGGCGAGTTGCTTGAAGAAGCCCTCCTTGCCTTCCAGCGCGAGGCGTTGCTCGAAGTCGCCGCGCAACGCGCCCTGGACAATCTTTTCCACCTCCTGCTCGACGATCACTTCCGGGGTGCGGTCCAGCCACTCGGCGACGGCGCCCAAGCGCTGCCCCTGGTCATTCAGCACCGGGCTGGCGGTTACTCGCAAATAGCGCCCGCCAATCTCCAGGTTGGCGATGTAGGTGCTGGTGAAGGTCTTCAGCAGGTTGGCCTGGTGGGCCGGATTCTTGTGGAACGTATCGATATTCACGCCCACCAGCTTTTCGGCATTGAAATCCGGCAACTGCTTGCGAATATCCGCTTCGGCGCTTTTGAGAATTTGCTGCACCGACTTGTTGGCATAGATGATGAAGCGATCCGGATTGGCGATCATCACCCCGGTGCTGACGTTGTCCAGCGCAATCTTGATGCGCAGGTTTTCGTCGGACAGGCGCTTGGTCTCGGCGACGTCGAAACCCAGCTTGGTCTGCATCATCTCCAGCGCTTGCAGCACCTTGCCGATCTCGTTGTTGCTGGCGATATCGATGCGGTTGCCGTAAATGCCTTGGGATATCTGACCGAAGACACCGGCGGCCTGCTGTAGCGGCAGCACGATGGCCTTGATCAGGGCCGCACCCAGCGCCAGCGCCAGCGCGATGCCGGCCAGTATCAGGCCGATCGCGATGTTGCGGGTATCGGCGAAACGCGTCTGGGCCTCTTCATACTCCTTCTTGGCCTCATCGAGTTGCAACTGGATGAGCTTGTTGACCCCTTGTCCCACCGCTGCGTTGTATGAGCGCATGGCGCCGGCCGCCGTCCTGGCCTGGTCCATGTTCCCCGCCCGGATTGCCTCCAGGGCAGGCTTGAGTCCCTCGGTGACGAACTTCTTCCGATCGGCGGCGAATTTCTCGGCCAATCCCTTCTCTTCCGGCGTCAGCTTGGTCGCCATGTAGGCGTCCCACAGCTTGTTGATTTCCGCAATGTTGGCATCGATTTCCTGGCCGGCTTTAGCAATCTCCTCCGGACTCGGATCAAGCAGCATCTCGTCGATCTGCATGCGGTTGCGGAGGATATTGCGGTTGATCCGGGCGACCTGGCCGAGGGCCACCGTGCGATCCTCATACACCGACTGTAGACCTTCGTTGGTCTTGCTCATGCCGAAGAGGCCCAGGCCGCCGATACCGATCAGCAGCAGCGAGAGCATCGCGATCACGAAAGTCAGGCGGCCCTTGATGCTCATGGTGCGGAAGAAATTCAGTTTGCGCGCCAGGCTGTCGGCAACGGCGCTGCCGAATTCAACCTTCAAGTTGCCTTGCCGTTTCTCGCGGAACAGGCGATATGCCTGCTCGGCCGCATCGACCTGGTTGCGTGTCGGCATCTTGCGCACCGACATATAGCCCACCGTCTGGCCGTTCTCGACCAGCGGCGTGGCATGCGCATCGACCCAATAATAATCGCCGTTCTTGCAGCGGTTCTTGACCAGGCCGATCCAGGGCCGACCAGCCTTGAGTGTTTGCCACAAGTCCTCGAAGGCTTCCGCCGGCATGTCCGGATGGCGCACGATGTTGTGCGGCTGGCCGATAAGTTCGGACTCGCTGAAGCCCGATATTTCCAGGAAGTCCCGGTTGATGTAGGTGATCTGCCCTTTCAGGTCGGTTTTTGAAACGATCAGCGTCGAAGGCGTGAGCGGCACTTCGACGTTAGTGACAGGCATATTCATCCGCATTGGATTTCCCCTTCGTCTTCGTTATTGTTGGTTAGCTGCGTCGACCAAGGCCATCTCGCTCGACAGCATGAGTCTCTCGATATCCACGACGATCAACATGCGCTCCGCCAGAGTGCCGAGGCCGATGATGTATTTCGTATCCACCGTGGCTCCAAACTCGGGAGCGGCGCGAATCTGCTCTGGCCGCAGCATGGTCACGTCGGAAACGCTATCGACCACGATGCCGACCACCCGCCCGGCGATACTCAGGATGATGACCACGGTGAACGGTGTGTATTCGACATTGCCGATGCCGAACTTGATGCGCAGATCGACGATCGGCACGATGGTGCCACGCAAATTGACGACGCCCTTGATGAAAGCCGGCGCATTGGCGATCGTGGTCACCGCATCATAGCCGCGAATTTCCTGCACCTTGAGGATATCGATGGCATATTCTTCCGGTCCCAGGGTGAACGTCAGATATTCCTGCGCCGGCCCAACTTCTTCGGTGCCCGCCTGCCTGGTGGTGGTCTCGTGCAGCATCGTTGCTCCCTTCTTGGTTATGCCGCCGCCGGCATCAGCTTCTTCGCCATGTCGGCCAGTACGCTGACATCGAGAATCATCGCGACACGGCCGTCGCCCATGATGGTGGCGCCGGATACTCCCGGCACTTTGCGGTAATTGGCTTCCAGGCTCTTGATCACGACCTGGTGCTGTCCTATCAAGGCATCGACGAACAGCGCCACTTTGGCGCCATCGGATTCGAGGATGACCATGATCCCCTGGTCCAGCGCGCGACTGGCCTGCGGAATGTTGAACACTTCGTAGAGCGCCACCACCGGAAGGTATTCGCCACGCACCTGGATCAGCCGTTCAACGCCCGAGATGCTCTTGATCATGTTCTTGCCGGCTTGCAGGGACTCGATCACGTAGCCGATGGGAATGATGTAGGTCTCCTGGCCGACGGCAACCGACATGCCGTCGAGTATCGCCAGCGTCAGCGGCAAGCGCACCGTCATGCGCGTGCCGATGCCGAGCATGGAATCGATTTCGACGCGGCCGCCCATGGCGGTGATATTGCGCTTGACCACATCCATGCCGACGCCGCGGCCGGAGACTTCAGTCACTACTTCGGCGGTCGAGAAACCCGCCTCGAAAATCAGCAGCCAGACTTCCTGGTCGGACATCGTGTCGGCGGCAGGCAGGCCCCGTTCCCTGGCTTTGGCCAGGATGCGCGCACGATTCAGGCCAGCGCCGTCGTCACCCACCTCGATGACGATGTTGCCGCTCTGGTGATAGGCCTTCAAGGTAATCGTGCCGACCGGCTGCTTGCCGGCGGCGACGCGCCTTTCGGGCATTTCGATACCATGGTCCAGGCTGTTGCGGATAAGGTGGGTCAGCGGATCGGAAATGCGCTCGATCAGTCCTTTATCGAGCTCCGTGCTTTCGCCGATGGTCTTCAATTCGACCTGCTTGCCGAGTTTCTGGGAAACGTCCCGCACCACGCGCGGAAAGCGGCTGAACACCACGGAAATCGGCATCATGCGGATCGACATCACGGTTTCCTGTAGGTCACGGGTGTTGCGCTCAAGTTGCCCAAGACCGGTCAGCAGCCGTTCAAACTTCACCGGATCGGCGTCGATTGCCGATTGGGTGAGCATGGCCTGCGTAATGACCAGTTCGCCGATCAAATTGATGAGTTGATCGACTTTTTCGACGCCAACACGAATCGAAGTGTCACCGGCTCTTGGCGCGGCCCGTCTTTCGACGCCCCCCGGGCTGCCGGCCTCCTTGACACCCCCCCCGCTGCCTTGAGATGCCGGTTCGATGCCAGTTTTCGGGGTGGCTGGCGCGGCGGGTGCGGCCACCACAACAGAGGATTCAGCCGCTGCCGGCACCGGCAAGTCGACGAAGAATCCGTAACCATCACCGTCGTTGCCGGTGGCGGCCGGCAATGGTGTGACCGATGGCGCTATATCGGTCGCCTCCACTGCCGTCAATGGCTCGAAGAATCCATAGTCCTCATCGGCAGGCGCTACAACGTCGTCGAAGAAACCGTAGGCCGTTTCTTGCGGAGCGACCAGCGCAGCATCCGCGGCGCCGAGAGGTGAAAGGCGGATACTGTCGCTGCGCGCCACGAACTCCAACATTTCGCGCAGCATGTCTTCATCAAGCGTCTTGGCGGCGTTATCCGGATTCGCCGACGTGCCGGTAAAGCGCAGCCGCCATGGCAATCGGGCCGAGGTCGGCCGTTCGACAACTTCGGCCTGGCCGAACACACCGAGTTCGGCCATCAGGTTTCGAACAGCCTGATCGCCATCGGCCGTCGACTCATCGAGGACAAAACCAATTTCAAATCCGCTTCCGCCGACGATTGGCACCGACGCCGGCACGGCCGCGACCGGCATAGCCGGCGCCGAAGATGCTTCGGTCGATTCCTCCGAAGTCAGTTTGCGCAAGCGGGCGCAGATGGCCGCAACCGCGCTCGGGTCCGCGGCCGCTTCGCCGCGATGAGCGGCGAGCAGGCTCTTGAGAATGTCGTCGGCATCGAGGAACGCGTCGATCATGTTCTCGCGCAGAATCAACTCGCCCTTACGGATCCGGTCCAGCAGGTTTTCAAGAATATGGGTGACCTCGGCCAGGTCGTTGAAGCCAAACGTTCCCGAAGATCCTTTGATCGAGTGGGCAGCACGGAAGATCGCATTGAGTTGTTCGATATCGGGCTGCTGCACGTCGAGTTCGAGCAGCATGTTTTCCATGCTGGCAAGATGCTCCGCCGTCTCCTCGAAGAAGACCTGGTAGAACTGGGTCATGTCCATGCTCATGATTCCTTCAACTCCCTTTGGAGTTTGCCGTCATCAACGGGTCGGGCATTGTGGCGAATGCAGAGGCAATTGCGTGGCAGACCGCTCGAATCGATCGGTACCCCGGATGCTGCCGCGTACACTAGCCGATGACTTTCTTGACGACCTCGATGAGCTTCTGCGGATCGAAAGGCTTGACTAACCAGCCGGTGGCACCTGCGGCGCGACCTTGCGTCTTCATCGCATCTGACGATTCGGTGGTCAGCATGAGGATCGGGACGGTCTTGTATTGGGGCAATGCGCGCAAGCTCTTGATAAGAGTGAGCCCGTCCATGCGCGGCATATTCTGGTCGGTGAGTATCAGGTTCACGCATTTCGACTTGGCCTTTTCCAGGCCATCCATGCCATCGACGGCTTCGATAACCTCATAACCCGAACTCTTCAACGTAAACGCCACCATCTGACGAATGGATGCCGAATCGTCAACTGCCAATATGATTTTCGCCATGGCCTCTTCCCCGTTTTTCCCCGTTGATACTATACCGAACCGATCATTCCCCGCTCAGAACAATTCAATCTCGCCTTCCGCCATCGCCTTCTGTCCGACGGGATTGTGGGTCGTTTGCGAGTTCATTTTCTCCAGGCTGTCGGCAACCTTGCGCGTCTCTTCGCGCAACGACTCGATGGCGTCCGCCGCGTCGTCGCGATCCGAGTCCACGCGCAATTTCCGTGACAGTTCTCCCAAGTCTCCGACCACTCCGTCGAGCGCCTCGACCCTTTTGAGCACGTGATTCATGAGTTGTGACACCATGTCCTGAAACTGCAAGGCAGTGATGGCGCGCCCGACCTGGCTTTCCACTATCGCCGCGCTGGCACCGAGGCTGCCGATGGCCTGTGCCCGCGCCTCGTTCTGCCGTCCCATGTCGTTGATGATATCGGTGATCTGCTGCTTCGACTCGAGCGCAAAGGTCATGTCCTGGGACGCCATCTTTTGTATTGTCGTTTCGCTCTGGCGCACCGAATTGTGCATACTGGCTATTGTGGCGTTGATTTCCTGGCTGAACTTGGTGGTGCGTGCCGAGAGGTCGCGGACTTCGTCGGCCACGACGGCAAAACCGCGTCCGGCCTCACCGGCTCGTGCCGCCTCGATCGCCGCGTTCAGTGCAAGCAGATTGGTCTGCTTGGCGATGCCGGTGATTTCCGACAGCGTCTTCTGGACTTCCTGGATACGCTGGACGATGTCGTCGGTGACATCGACCAGTTCCATGCCCATCTTGCTGTTGTCTATGGTGGACTCGACCACCCGCCCCATCACCTCGGAAGTGTTCTTGACGAAGTCGCCGAAAGTTGTGGTATCACCTTTGCTGCTGCCACCGGTGATGGATAGTGCCAGTTGTCGTTGTTCCTCGGTCTGGCCATGCATGCCTTCGAAACTCTCGGTCAGGCTGGCAATGGCTTCCGCGAGCAAGGTTTGCATCCGGCCGATCTCGTTGCCAATTTCATCGTACTGGGCGCTGAACTGCTGCACGCATTCATTGAGCAACTGAGTGAATTCGGCCATCAGCACCCGTTCGAGATTCCGCCGGGAAGAGAGACTCGTCTGGATTGAATTACCCGACGGTACTCGCTCGATCACCGCCCAGCCGATCGCCACCACCGCCAACGCCACCATGACGCCGATGCCCGCATCTCCCATTGGAGTCGTATAAAAAAGCAGCGCTCCGGTGAATAGCGTCCAGATGGCGCCCATCCAGAACGTCTTGTTGAACCATTGATTCATCGGGGTGCTCTCTTCATTGCCAGAACCAGCATCACATTAAACTTAAAATATCGCCATTGCAACGATATGCGGCTGTTCTCGCCAAACCATGCAAGCATGGACCTTAGCCGCCCCGATTGCCTCGAGCCGATTGAGCAAGCGGCCCGACATCAATGTCCGCCCGGGTTCGCCGTCGGGGTCGGCGCCGGAACATTGGGTGGTATCTGTTTCGGGCTAGCGTCGGATGGGCCGTCGGCTTCCTTGCCGTCGCGCAAGATCGTGTCTTCAGTCCTCTTGTTCATCACGATAATGCTGATGCGTCGGTTGATCGGACTGTAAGGATCCTGCTTGTCCCAGGGCACGGCGGAGGCCAGACCGACTACTCGCAAGGTCTTTTCTTCCTGCATGCCCCCCGCAATCAACTCGCGCCGCGATGCATTGGCGCGGCTGGACGAGAGCTCCCAGTTGCCGATGCCCTGGTTCCCCCCGGCGAACGGCGTGGCGTCGGTATGGCCGGAAAGGCTGATACGGTTGACGACGCCATTCAAGGTATTGCCAATCTCGCGAAGTATGATGCGGGTATATGGTTTGAGCTCGGCGCTTGCGGAATCGAACATCGGCCGGCTCTTCTCATCGACAATCTGGATACGCAGCCCTTCGGCGGTAATGTCGAGCAGCAACTGATTCTTGAATTGCTTGAGGCTGGGATTATTGTCGATCTTGGTTTCGATCAGTTGCTTCAGTTCGCTGAGCTTCTGGGCCTCCACCTGCTCCCTGGCCAAGGTCGCGTCGGACTGCATCGGAGAAATTTTGACGCTTTCTTTATTCGCCATCATTTCACCTTTCTTCACCTGACCACTGCTCTTGGTCAGATCATCGCCGCCGCCCTGGATTAGCGTGGTGGAGGTGTCGCCGGTGCCCGAACCGCCCGCCAGCGCCACTTTCAAGGGCTGATTGAAGAAGTCGGCGATGCCTTTCAGGTCGCCCTGGCTGGTCGAGCCGAGCAACCACATCAGTAGAAAAAACGCCATCATCGCCGTAACGAAGTCGGCATAGGCGATCTTCCACGCTCCGCCGTGAGCGGCGCCGCCACTCTTCTTGATTCGCTTGACGATGATTGGTTGCTGGCTATCGTCGCTCATATTCGCTCTGGGTCTTGATCGGGCAATGCCGTGCGGCCCGACTACGCCGCCTACTTCTGGGCCTTGCGGCCTTTCATTTCGCTTTCAAGTTCGGCGAAACCCGGTCTCTCGGTCGAATACAGCACCTTGCGGCCAAACTCGACCGCCACTTGCGGCGCATAGCCGTTCATGCTGGCCAGCAGAACCATCTTGATGCACTGGAATATCTTTCCGCTCTCTTCGGCCTTCTGCTCGAGCTGGCTGGCGATCGGTGCGACGAAACCGTAGGAGACTAGGATACCCAGGAAAGTACCGACCAATGCGCCGCCGATCATCTTGCCGAGAACCGCGGGCGGTTCGCCGACCGATCCCATCACGTTCACCACCCCCATCACCGCCACCACGATACCGAAGGCCGGCAAACCGTCGGCGGTCTTCGACATGATGTGCGCCGGAACATGGGCCTCGTGATGATGCGTTTCGATTTCGATATCCATCAGGTTCTCGATCTCGAAGGCATTCAGGTTTCCGCCCACCATCATGCGCAGGTAGTCGGTGAGGAACTCCATCACGTGGTGGTCGGCGGCAATCACCGGATATTTCTTGAACAGGACACTTTGCTCGGGATGCTCGACGTCGTTTTCAATCGACATCAAGCCCTCCTTGCGGATCTTGCCAAGCACTTCAAACAACATCGAGAGCAGCTCCATGTAGAGAGCCTTGGTGAAACGCGAGCCTTTCAGGACCGACGGCAGCGCTTTCAGCGTAGACTTGATCTCCTTGGTGCCGTTGCCGGCGATAAAGCCGCCCGCCATAAGACCGACAATTGCGACATACTCCAGAGGCATCCACAGAGCCGGGAGGCTGCCGTGCACCGAGTAGGTCCCAACTGAGGCTGCCAGTATGAGCAGGTATCCGATAAACAAAAACATTCACGCTCTCCGATTTTCGGGTCAGTGGCCTCAGCCCCGGCATCCGCTACCTTCCGCAATGCGTAATGATAGCCGCAAAAATCGACCTTGACACAGATACATAGCGCCGGGGAAAGAAATTCGGCGGTGCCCGGCGGGGGAGGGACACGCACCTTGAGACTCCCGCGCAACCGGGGACGGTTGCGCGGGACGGGACCAGGAGGCAGAAAGTCAGCGCTTAGCTGAGGGCGGCGTGAGCGGATTTGAGCGCCGCGGCGCGGCGTGTCTTGCCAGCCCGTGCCGGGACATTGCAAAGACCGCAGACATAGCCCTTGGTCGGGTCGAAGGCGTGCGCAACGAACTGGCCCCCGCAACACTTGCAGGTCGCCAAGGCCAGCATGTTGGCGTCGAAGAAGCGCACCATGGTCCACGCGCGCGTCAATGACAGCGCCGGCTCCATATCGTTGCGGCGCACCTGTTCGAGATACATCCGGAAGGCCTTGATGATCAGATCGAGACCACGCAACTGGGTATGTTCCAGCATGAAGCGGTAATAGGCCATGAACAGCGAAGCATGGATGTTGGGCTGCCAGGTCATGAACCAGTCGGTCGAGAACGGCAGCATGCCCTTGGGCGGCGATTCGCCGCGAACTTCCTTGTACAGCTTGAGCAGCCGCTCGCGACTAAGCTTGGTCTCGGCCTCGAGCAGTTGCAGACGTGCGCCGAGCTCGATCAGCTCGACGGCCAGGCGAATATCTCTCGCCTCCGAGATAACGGATTTATTGCGCATAGGAGCCTCCAGATTTTCAACGGTTCAGGACACGGTTTCAACCGACTTGCCGGCGGCGAGGATCGCCGCATGAACGTGCCCGATACTGCGATCGCGCTCATGGTTGGCCAGAAGGTTGAGCAACAGCGCATCGTCGAAACGGAAGCTGCACAGCAACATGTCGGAGCCGGCCATCTTCAGCACCTGCCCCGGGGTTAGACGATCCAGGATATCGGCAATCTCTTCGCTGATGCCGAGGCGGAAAATCGCTGCCTCGCGGTCGACGCGTACCATGTTCTGCGCCAGCATCAGGTAGGCAAGATTGACTTCCTTTATGTCATTGTAGGTGTCAGTCATTTTCATCATGCACTCCTTGGTTGCCTCAAATCGACGGACTTGAAGACGATCGCATTCTGGCGCGTGTTGTCAAGCGAGACTAGCGGGGAAGTTCTGTATTTGACGTAAGAAGGGCTTCCGGAAGGTTTGTAAGGTTTTTTCTTACAAAACGACAATATCCTTTTGATTTATCTTACGATTCACCTCAGCCAGATCGACCCCGGATATTTCCGGATCGCCTGATAGCCGCACCTGCCCTGGCTTTGGGTCATAATGGCCGCATGGCCTCCTGATACGCGACACCATGAACCCCGCCCTAAACTTTTGCAGCCATTGCGGCGCTCCGGTCAGCCAGCGCGTGCCACCGGGCGACACCCTGACCCGGGCCGTCTGTGACAGCTGCGGTAGCATCCATTACCAGAACCCCAAACTGGTCGTCGGCAGCCTGCCCGTATGGGAGGACCAGGTACTGCTCTGCCGTCGCGCCATCGAACCGCGCTGCGGATTCTGGACCCTGCCCGCCGGCTTCATGGAGAACCATGAAACCCTGCCCGAGGCCGCCATGCGCGAGACAGTCGAGGAAGCCTGCGCGCAAGTCGAGATCGGCGAAATGTACACGCTGATCAGCGTACCGCACATCAGCCAAGTGCATGCCATCTTCCGCGCCCGCTTGCTGAGTCTGGATTTCTCGCCGGGCATCGAGACGCTGGAAGTGGCGCTATTGGCCGAGGAGCAAATACCTTGGGGCGAAATCGCCTTCCGCACCATCGCCATGACGCTGCGCCACTACTTCGCCGACCGCAAGGCCGGGTGCTATGGTTTCCATACCGCCGATCTGCGCCCCGAGGACAGGAACGGCGCTCAGCGCTCATGACCGTTGCGACGATCCCCCGAACAGCGATCAATCCGAATCGATAGCGAAGCTTATCGGCAGCAGCACGCTGAACTCCCGGCCGCGCAAGCTGGATGGCACGACGGTATGCAGCGCCGCCTGGTTGATCATGTCGAGGGCAGCCGCATCGAGAATTCCCTGGCCGCTCGAAGTCGTCAATTGCGCAAACTGCGGTACGCCGCTGACCGCCACGGCAACACGCACTTCCGCCGTGCCGTGCCAGCCTTGCGCCAGGGCCTGGGGCGGATAGCGCTTGAAGCGGCGCGACTCCGCCGCCAGGTCGAGGCGATATTGCCGCAAGCCGCCGGCATTGAGCCCGGCTTCGCTGGACAGCCGATCCGCAGTCGTTGAAGCAGCTGGCGATGGCATTTCCGTAACGGCCGCAACGACTGGCAAGCGCCCGGAAACACCACCTTGATCGGCCGGCGCGGCGATTGCGTCCGCCACCGCAGGCGAGGAATGCATAGCGGGCTTTGAGACCGTCGTTTCCGGCCGCGGCGGCATGGTTTGGGCGGTCGCGGCAGGCCGCGCCGGAAACTTCGTCACGCCGACATGCGGCACCATGCTTCCGCGCAGAGTCGCGTCCAGGGAACTTCCGGCGGGTGTTGCCGGGCGAACTGACCGCAATATCGAATCGGCGTGCAGGGTTTGCAGTAGCAGCACGGCATGCAGCCCCAGCGAAATCGCCAGCGCCGGTCCTAAGCCCGATCTTCCAAAGGTCGCCAGACTGCTTTTAAAATTCTCCATGCTCTGCTAGTCTTTGTCGGCGTTTTGACTATAGGAAGATTCTACCCCGCCGATAGACGGCCGAGTACGACTGAAATGCTTGCTACCATGACCGCTCCACCGCTGATTCTGACCCTCGACATGCATGGCGTGCCGCATCGTTGGGTCAGTTGGCAACATGCCTGCTTCTACTACGCCAAAGATCTGGTGGCCTGGGCGATCGGCGATGCCAATTTCACTTTTCACGGCGGCATGAACCGCATCACCGGCGAACGTTCTTGCATCACCACCAACAGCATCATCGCCATCAAAGGCAAGGCGTTGGCGTCGAGGAGCCTGTTCCAGGTTCCGCCACTCGACAACCGCGAACTGTTTCATCGCGATCGGCATATTTGCGCCTATTGCGGCGGAGAATTTTCCACCTTACGCCTGACCCGCGATCACGTCGTGCCGGTGTCGCAAGGCGGCCGCGACATCTGGATGAATGTCGTCACGGCCTGCCGCGGCTGCAACCAGCACAAGAGCGGCAGCACACCCGAGCAGGCGAATATGCAATTGTTGTATGCGCCCTATGTACCGAACAAAGCCGAATACCTGATCCTCTCCAACCGCCAGATACTCCTCGACCAGATGGATTTCCTGGCCCGCCATGTGCCCGTGCATAGTCGGGCGAAACGCAACCACGGCCCATCCGCAGCGCACCTGTAGAATAGCTGGATGTTGATTGACGCAAATCCTGGGACGCCCCCCGGAAATGGTGGCTCTGCCGCGCCCAAGCTCCTGTTCAGTTACCGCAAGTTCTGGGCTCAGCGCTTCGGCACAGCGCCTTTCCTGCCCGTGTCGCGAGTCGAGATGGACACGCTCGGCTGGGACAGCTGCGACATCATCCTGGTTACCGGCGACGCCTACATCGACCATCCCAGTTTCGGCATGGCCCTGGTAGGCAGGCTACTGGAGGCGCAGGGCTTTCGCGTCGGCATCATCAGCCAGCCCGACTGGCAATCTGCTGCGGCATTCAAGGCGCTCGGCAAACCGAACCTGTTTTTCGGCGTCACCGCCGGCAACATGGATTCCATGGTCAACCGCTATACGTCCGACCGCAAGATACGCTCCGACGACGCCTATACGCCCAACGCCGAAGCCAACAAGCGTCCCGATAGGGCCGTCATCGTCTATGCCCAGCGCTGCCGCGAGGCGTATTCCGAAGCCGCCGTCGTGATCGGCAGCATCGAAGCCAGCCTGCGCCGCATTGCCCATTACGACTACTGGTCGGACAAGGTGCGGCGCTCGATCCTGCCGGACTCCAAAGCCGATCTGCTGCTGTTCGGCAACGCCGAGCGAGCCTTGGTGGAACTCGCCCATCGCCTGGCCAAGGGAGCGCCCATCGCCGAAATCCGCGACCTGCGCGGCACCGCCTTCATGGTGCCACATGCCTGGCGCCCGGAGGGTTGGGAGGAAGTGGACTCGACGGTGGTGGACACCCCCGGTGCGGTTCACCCGCACCCCGATCCCTACGCGATGAAGAGCGAGGCTCCGATGCAGGGGCCGCCCGGCACGCATGCGGTGCGCCTGATCCCACGCGCCGAGCGCCTCGCCCAGCACCGCGAGCGGCGCGCCCACACTGTCGTCCGGCTGCCGTCCTATGAGCAGGTCAGGGACGATCCGGTGCTCTACGCCCATGCCTCGCGCACCTTCCATCTCGAATCGAATCCGGGCAATGCCCGCGCCCTGGTCCAGGCGCACGGAGCAGGCCCAAGTTTGCGCGACGTCTGGCTGAATCCGCCGCCGTTGCCGCTAACCACGCCGGAAATGGACTTCGTATACGGCCTGCCCTATGCCCGCGCACCCCATCCGGTTTACGGATCAGCCAGGATTCCGGCCTGGGAAATGATTCGCCACTCGGTGAATATCATGCGCGGCTGCTTCGGCGGGTGCACCTTCTGTTCCATCACCGAACATGAAGGACGCATCATCCAGAGCCGCTCGGAAGCATCCATCCTGCACGAGATCGAGGCCATTCGCGACAAGACTCCCGGCTTCACCGGCGTCATTTCCGACCTGGGGGGTCCGACCGCCAACATGTATCGCATGGCCTGCAAGAGCAAGGCCATCGAATCCTCCTGCCGCCGCCTCTCCTGCGTCTTTCCCGACATCTGCGATAACCTGGGCACCGATCATGCCCCGCTGATCCAACTCTATCGCAAGGCGCGCACCTTGCCCGGCATCAAGAAAGTGCTGGTCAGTTCGGGGCTGCGCTACGACCTGGCAGTGCGTTCACCGGAGTATGTCAAGGAACTGGTCAGCCACCATGTCGGCGGTTACCTCAAGATCGCACCGGAGCACCTCGAAGCGGGACCGCTGTCGAAAATGATGAAACCGGGCATCGCCTCCTATGAAAAATTCAAAACCCTGTTCGAGAAGTTTTCCAGGGAAGCCGGCAAGGAACAGTATCTGATTCCCTATTTCATCGCCGCCCACCCAGGCACGACCGACGAAGACATGTTGAATCTGGCGCTGTGGCTGAAGCGCAATCGATTCCGCCTCGACCAGGTCCAGACCTTTCTGCCGACGCCGTTGGCGCTGGCGACGGCGATGTATCACACCGAGAGGAATCCCCTGCGCAAGGTCAGCGCTGATTCGGAACACGTCACCATCGTCCGCAGCGGCCGCCAGCGGCGGATCCACAAGGCCTTCCTGCGCTACCATGACCCCAATAACTGGCCGCTGCTGCGCGAAGCACTGCGTCAAATGGGACGTGCCGACCTGATCGGCAACGCTCAGCAACAACTGATCCCGGCCTACCAGCCGGCAGGCACGGCCTCCACCCGAAAACCGTCCCTGCGGTCGCGGCCGCCAGCGGGAAAATTATGAAAGATCGAAACCCGGGTTGCCTCGGTCCGGACGCGCAGCCGGACTCGCGTTGGCGCGTGGTTTGATTTCATCATGCGGATTTCGGACTGGCGGCCTATTCGGCGTATAATGCGCTCTGCTCAAGCAATCATCGCCTGCCGTTTCCGCCGACGATAATATTGCCCCGACGTTCCTCGCTACGCACAACATACCCATGCCAGACACCCTTTTCTGCTACCACTGCCGGCTGCACCATCCGAAAGAAGAGATGCGCCAGATCGAAACCAAAGGCGGCAAACGCTGGCGCTGCATCAAGAGCATTGAGGCCACCAAGCAGGGACGCGAAGCGCGCGAGGCCTTTGGCCGCCAGATGTCCGCCATCAACAAGGCCGAAGCGGAAAGCAAGGCGCGCCTGGTGTTGAACATAGAGAAGTAACGCACTAACGAAAGAACGCCCTCGCCACATTCCGTGGCGATGCCCTCTCCGCATTCTTCACGCCTCTAATTCAATTGATGACACCGCTTGGCATTCCTGGACCCGCACTGGGAATCGCCACCCTCATCAGCCTGGCCACTTGCATGTCCGGATGCGCGGTGGTGGCAGTCGCCGACGCCGCGGTCACAGTTGGCGCAACTGCCGTCAAAGCCGGAGCGGCGGCGGTCGGGGCGGCCGTCGATGTAACCTCGGCCGGGGTTCGCGCGGCGACCGGCGGCGCCAAGAAGGACTAGTGGTCCTTGCCATCCACCCGCGGATGAAGCAGGTAGGGAATATACCGCCACCCCAGGATCGCAAATCCCAAACTCCAGAATGCCGCCGCGAGCGCAATCCAGACTGAATAGCTGGCCGGGTAGAGCTGCGGCGCGATGATGCGAAATACGAAGGCCAGCAGCGCGATTCGCAATACGGTCTTGTCTAGGCCGTCGAACTTCACCGGCCTTCCAGTGTGGCCATTGCTGATGCGAATCAGCATGGCCGGTATGATCAGTCCCATCACGCCGAAAGTGAACACATGCACCGACACGCTGCCGATCCAGCCGGGAGGGGCGACTCGATCCAGCACATCGACCAATAGCTGAGCCGTCAGGGCAAGGTAGCCCAGATACATGATGCCGATGTCGAGGCGACGCAATGCCCGTAGCGGGTACCAGAATGCCAGACGGATCAGCAGGAGCAAAGCCAACAGCGTCGAAACAGTCACCGTCACTTGAACCGGCAACCAACTGGCAAACACCAATATGCCGCCGAGCAGCTTGATGGCGCTGTCCAATGCCGCGTTGCGCAGAATGGCGACTTGAAACATATTCTTCATGAATTGGGTCAGCGTGCGCTCGAGCATCACCAGGAACGCCATGCGGAACAATCCCAGCGCCATGCTGGATCCGTACTGGAAGTACTCTGCGTCCAGTATCAGGCTCTTCGCCACCAGGAACAGCGGCAGGATCAGGATGAACACCATGTTGTCACGATAGGAATCGGCGCCGCGGTGACGCAGCAAGGTCAACAGCAACATGGCGAGTATCGCGGCGAGGAACAGATTGTTGGAAATCCGGAACAGCGGCGCGGGCCAGGCGCCCTCTAACCACATGCCGACACGCTCAAACAGCCAGGCAGTGGCGAGAAAAATCAGGGCATTTCCGTGATAACCGCGCACCCCGACCCAGTTCTTGGTCGACGTCAGCAGGAATCCGCCCAGAACCGCCCAGCCGAAGCCGAAAAACATTTCGTGAGCGTGCCACTGTATGATCGAAAACGAAATCGGCGGCCCGGAGATTTCGCCGGTAAACAGTAAAACCCAGAGGACTGGAAGGCTCAAGCCGGACAGACAAGCCAACGCAAAGAATGGCCGAAAGCCGACCAGCCAGAGCGGATGAGTCGAGAATTTCATTTCGGTTTGTTGACTGGCTGCTGGCAATGTACACTCACGATAACGCCTCACGCCAAGGTGAATGCAGCCGCAAGCAACACGGCCGCCACCAGGTTGTGCGCCAGCGCGACCCCCAGCGGCAGCGACAGTGCGACGAGCAGTACACCGAGAACCATCTCGACACCGAGCAGTGTCAGCAACGTCCAGCCGGCGCGACCTCGCCCGAAGCGAATCGCCGACCACGCCAGCAGCGCCGTCGCCAACAGCGCAACGACCGCGCCGTAGCGATGTGCCATGTGGGCGGCGGCGCCGGCCGCGTTGGCCGGCGGTATCGGCGTCGTGGCAAACACCGGTTCACGCAATGGATCGAAAGCGTCCGGCGTCATGGCGATCGGCGCATTCGCGCCGCAGTCAAGCATGCCGGTACAACTCAGGCCCGCAAACCCGGCACTGACCAAACCACCGAGCGCTATCTGGCCGAACAGGACGGCGACGGCCAGCCAGGCGCCCAGCCGCAATCGAAAACTGCCTTGTCTTGGCGGAGGGTCACCCGCCCGCTGGCCGAGCCGCCAGCGCAGCTGCCAACACAGCGCCAGCATCGCGAAACCGCCCAGCAGATTGCCGATGTTCACCGCAGGCACCCGGGCGCCGCCGCTCCAGCGTCCGAGCACCGCCAGGAAGACCGCCAGCGCCAGCAGTGTTAGCGCCACACCGCCTTCGCGCCAGAGTATCGGCCTAACGGTGAAACAGGCGAGGGCCATGACGATGATCAGCAGCAAGGCCGCCACGGCGACGATCCGATGCACCAGCCGTGCGGCGACGGCCGCGCCGCTTTCAGCACTCCGGGTATCGATGCCTTGCTGGGCCTGGCGCAATTTGCCGCCGTAGCATTGCGGCCAGTCGACGCAACCGAGCCCGGCATTGCCCAGGCGTATGTAGGCGCTGAGGCTGGTAATGGCCAACACCAGAATCGCACACGCAATCGCCATGCGTTGCAGCAGCCGCCGGCGTCTTGCCGCTTTCAGCACTTGGCCGGCGCGGCCACGCGCAACTCATGGTTGAGCCACAACACAACGGCGAACAACACCATCGCCCCGCCTTGATGCGTAGCGCCCAATGCTACCGGCACCGCCCACAGCAATGTGGCGATGCCCAGCGCGATCTGAGCTGCCAGAGCCAGCAACAGCAGATTGGCCGCCAGGCGTGCCCGCGGCGTCACCGTGGCTGCGCGCACCTTGAACCAGAACCACGGCACGATGACGGCCAACAGCCACGCGCCCAGTCGATGGTCGAACTGGACGGTAGCCATGTTGTTGAAGAAGTTCAGGTACCACGGGTCGATCAGGAATATCTCGTCGGGCACCACCTGCCCGTTCATCAGCGGAAAGGTGTTGTAGGCCTTGCCGGCGCGGATCCCGGCCACGAAACCACCGCTGATAACCATGTAGAACACCAGCAGAGCGAGTCCGAGACCTATCCTCCGCAATCGTCGCAGGAGGGCATTGCCCACCGAGCGGGAGCGCTCGGCGAACAGATCGAGCGCCACCCAGAACATGGCGGTGAAGATCAGAAAGGCCAACGAGAGGTGCGCGGTCAGGCGGTACTGGCTGACGCGGGGATCGTCCACCAACCCGCTCTTCACCATGTACCAACCCATCGCGCCCTGCAAGCCGCCGAGCACGAAAATGCCGATCAGTTTGGGCACCAGCGGAGGCTCTACCTTGCGGCGCGAGAGGAAATACAGGAAGGGAACGAAGAACACCAGGCCGATGCTACGGCCGAGCACCCGATGCCAGTATTCCCACCAGAAGATGCCCTTGAATTCGTCCAGCTCCATCCGGTGGTTGACCTTCCGGTACTCGGGCGTTTGCTTGTACTTGTCGAAAGTGGCCTCCCACTCCGTTTGATTCAGCGGCGGCAAGGTGCCGACGATGGGTTGCCACTCGACGATGGAGAGTCCGGAATGGGTCAGGCGCGTCACCCCGCCGACCACCAGGGTGGCAAACACCATGGCGCAGCAGACAATCAGCCAGATGGCGATCTGGCGGCGGGCGGATAAGTCCATCGGGGATCCTCGTGCATTTGACCCGCCGATTATATGCGCCGAAAAAATGCGGGTGACGCGTCGCGGTTCAGGCAGAGGTGAAAAGTCTGATTTTCTTATCCAAGATCAATTTTATTGCCCTGCCTTCAACGCGAGAATGCAGGCTGATGTTTTTTTCACACCCGCGCACCCGATCGGTGCCACAGGAGGAGGCTCAAATGGCTGATACAGAAATCGAAAAAGTCCCGCTCATGCAGCAGTTGCTGGACAACCCGTTCCTTCTGCTGTTCCTTGGCGTCATGATTCCCATGGTGGTCTACACCTTGTGGGGTGTCATCGACATCTTGACGGTTCCCTTGGCCAAGTAACCCCGGCCCAGCAGACACTCAACAACTAAAGGGATACGAATATGAGCGCAATTCTGCCGCCGTCAGAGCGACTCTGGTGGAAACACCCGATAGATCGCGTCGAGGGCACATGGATTCTGATTGCCCTGACCTGGTGCCTGATCATGTTTGCCATGATGGTGGGCTGGCACATCTACGGCAAACAAAACCTGTCCACCGAGACCTACAAGACCACGCCGG
>Ga0172379_10003277_pt1 | contig 26175 bp, 69 predicted proteins | sample GrowelOW334metaG_FD_119756 | JGI IMG/M metagenome (GOLD analysis project Ga0172379, IMG submission 119756) | Groundwater microbial communities from an aquifer near a municipal landfill in Southern Ontario, Canada - Groundwater well OW334 metaG | ecosystem: Environmental > Aquatic > Deep...
ACAAACATAAAGCCCTAGTGAATATCACCCATCTTTGTATTATATACCTTTATCTTCATTCTATAACGATATAATTGATCCTGTCCTACATGAGATCGTTTTACGGTTCGAACACTTGTTCCAAATAATATTCCGTAATATTATTTGATCAAAAAGTATTACCCGTCAGGACGTGTTTTTCATCGAAATAAGCCGGGTTGTGATCGCTAAATAGTCTAGACTATTTCGAAATAGTATATACTAGTCCATACTTATAAATTATAAGTCCGTGTATGTATATATGTATAAAATGTTACAAACCAAGTCTGACTGTTAACAAAAAATACTTCTTGTTAGCTCAAGCTAATAACTATAATTTAGCTTATTCTAAAATGAGTCAAAAAAAGAAGTAATGAATAGATTTAACCAATTATAAATTCGCACAATAATATGTGAGTATTTCGTGATGAGTCGTGAAAATATATTCACAATGTAGATAATCCACCAGTTCGGTTTGAGTAAATAACGAAAAGAATCGTTTTTGACATAATTCAATACGATCTTTGTCGGGCATATTTACAACTTCAATAATGATTTGAAATTCTTCTTTATATTGAATGTGATGAGTTTTATCATAATTTGATTCAATTTGAGTTATATCCCCATTTGCACAATAAGATCGTTTGATATAAAGACCTTGATAACAAAAAGGATATTTAGCATCATTTATTGGAGATTGACGAAATTCGTAATTATATTGTTCAAATCTACGTTCTAATTGTTTAAAATTAATTTTAGTGTAATGAGTGTGTTTGAAGTAAAATGCAAGTTTCATAAGAAAAAAAAGGACATTCTGCTATTTAACGAATGTGGAACACTTATGTTACCTAATCGATTCTAACTAACATTCAGACAAGACTAATTCTCATATCCTACTATTTACGCGATTCGATATTTAGTCATAAATGCGATAATATCAGATTTGAAGGTTAGAATGGAGCAAAAATTTTATGAAAAGAGTCCGGCGAGTGGTACAGTTGTTTACGGGAAAAAAGGCGAAAAAAAAAGCACCCACTTTCTAATGAAAGCAAGTGCGATAAATGAGTTTGTCAATAAGATTAGCGGTTTTTAGATCGATGCCAAAGTCGGTAAATTGCTGGCATTTACGCATGATATAATCGAGAGACAAAAAAGCAAGAAGGATTTGAGCGAATAAGGACATGCTTAACATCTCCCATGATAGATCCAAATTTTGTGGGAGGGCTTATACCAATAAAGTTCGGATGTGGAATGATTCAAATAAGCTAAGAGTCTGCACTGTGAATCTTTCTTCACAATATTGAAAGCTTTAACTAATGTGATGTTATTATCGATTAATTGAAGGAGGGGGCGATCATTCTTTGAATCAAAGGATAAAAAATATAAATGAGAATAAACTTTCATCTTAGTTCTCTCCGTTATTTTCATCCATTGGATAATCCGAATCATTAATGCCATATTGTTCTAGATGATCTTCAGAATAGTTATTACGAATGTCGTCTTCAAAGCAGCCATTTTCACAATAGAGATTATTCCCGCATCTGTGAATTTGTTCGCCGCATTCTTCACAGATCCAATCATTTTTTGAGTTTTTTGCCATAAGTATCATTCCTTTTTAGTATTAGAAAAAAGTTGAGTAAATTTCTCATTAATCATGATTTGAAGTTCGACGGAATAATTCAACCCGTCTTTTTCGCAAATCTTTTCTAATTTGTCTAATGATTCTGCACTGAGATAATAGTTTTTACGCGTTTTTTGTAATTTGACCATAAGATTCAATCCATTTTTTGATAGAAAAAAGATTAAAAATCAGTATGATAATATCGATTACACGTTAATTCGAGAGCAATATGAATGATTTGAGTAATAATATTCATATTATTCTTAATTGTGACATCGATTTCTTCAGTTAAGTCAAATGAAAGTGAAAGATCGCGTTCAACAATATGAAAAACACTTTCAAAGAAATCATGTTCGTCAACCCGATCTTGATATTTCATTTCCGTTTCGGCAGAAATATTTTCTGCAAAAAACTGCTTTTTTTCAGTCATAATTGACCGACAAATAACGCCATAATTATTTTCATGCATATTTTTTCAATCCGTTTTTTTGTGTTTGATCATAGATCTTTCAGCAGATAGTTCATTAGACTGCGATTTCCGAAAGATCTATGAATGAAAAACAAAAAATTAATCGAGCCAATTAATTTCTGATTCATAAAATTCTTCATGTGTTATCCTATCAAAATATCGCCAAACCGATTTCTCAAAATCATAATGACATTTGATGGAATAAATCTTAGTATTAATTTCAACACGATGTATCATAGATTATTCCTCTAAACACGTACGATTATCCGATAGTTCGTGTTGAATATCACTGTCAAGCTCTTTTTTCTGCGTTAAACTAATACCGTCCATTTTATATCGACAATTAAAAGCATTTACGCAGAATTTATCGAGCTGATAACAATAATGTTCAACCATGATAAATTTTTCACTTGTATTGACTATTACATCATTAATAGATGTCAATTCAATATACATTTCACAGTTCATAGTATTGTCCTCCGATTTTTAACATTTTAAAAAAGTTGAAAATTCATTTATTACGATCTGTTTTTCAGCGAGATAGTCTTGCGGGCTCATTTGATTTGTCAATAACAATTCATCGAATAATTCCATTGCTTTTTGAAAAGCAATTTTCATTTGTTCTATATTATCGCTCATAATTTATTCTAAGAAAGCATCCGTATTTAAGGTTTGTGTTATTTTACCATCATTTAACCATTAATCCACAACACAAAAAGAATCAAATCTAACTACATTAGGCTTAAATCGGATTAATCTATTATTGAGATAAGAATATGATTTGTGAAGATCCTGCAAAAAAATAAGTCTGCGAGATCATGAAATTAGCAGAAAGGGATTGTATCACTCGCCGGAGAAATTTGATTTTGCCGATTTTGGATTTTGGCAGAAAAGGGATGTATGTCATACATTTGTTGAATGGTACAAAAATTTAATTAAATAACTGCATTAGAGATCTAACAAACCCATTATTTTTTTCCATGATTTTTTCTGATTTGAACTATCATTTTTGCGAATAGTGAAAAAAACGCAATTTTCCGGCAAAAGTTAGAGATTGCAGATTGTTACTCAAGTTCCAGATTGAGTGTGATTCTGCTCAATTCTAACTCACAAAATATATATTTTAAGGCACAAAAACGTGTTTAGTCTATGTCAAATGATAAAAAAGGCATGACAAAAAGACATGACGGGGGAGTCTATTTTAGACTCTATTTTAGCATTAGAATGAAGGAAAAAAGGTTGGTCGAAATATAGGATTTAATTTGGGTGATTCCCAATACAATTTTTATGATAATCAAGATCTCGCTCGATTTTGTTGACTTTAGTCATGATAGACCGAATCTTATTCTCAAAATCTTCAAATCGTTTATCCATGTCTTTTTTGACTTCAGTAATATAGGCATATAATTCTGTATCATTCATTTGTTGTCACCTCTCGGTTTCAGTTCTTCATATTTTTCAACTAAACAATCTAATGCTTTATCAATAACATGGGTTTTATCGCGGGCTAACCCGGATTCTAAACAATTCTCCACAATTTGATTGGTATAATCCGTCGGTTGATAGATTATGCGTTTGGGTTTTTGTGTTTTATGGGGATCAATTGTCATTATATTGCCCTCCTTTGAGATAAAAAATAGATTCATTCTGTTTATTCCGATCTTTGCAATAACACGAATAGCATAAATCGAATTTGCCCGCGATATTTTTTCCGCAGTCTTTACAATATTTAAGACTAAAGCCGGTTTTTGAACTATACACGCGAGGACTATTATTGATAGTGTGTAGTTTAATTGGAAATAATTGTTCTAATCCCATATTAAGATCTCCTTAGTTTTTCTTATGGTGATATCAGTGGGTTTAATCTCTTTATGGAATCTTGAGAGATAACCTAATTTATCTGCGATTTGTTGTTCCATATTTTGATCGTTTTCCAGCAAACAAGAGGTGCAGAGCGGATCATAACAAATATAATAGAACACTTCAATCATTTTTATCTGTTTACTAACCATATTTAATCCTTCTTTTTGACTTCTTTGACTAATTTAACCGTCGTATAACTATCTTCAATTGCTTCATGATCGTGTTCAAAATCACCTTTCTCTGCTAATTCTTGAGCTTCTGCTAAAGTATTCGCTTTCACATAAGAATAGCCCGATCCTTCTTCAGTATAAGTATATTTGATTTTAAATGTTGGCATATTTTTTACAGTCCTGATTTGAGAGTATTTTCGCTCTGCTAAAAGTCTTAGTGAAAAGGCCCTTAGCAGAAAGAAAAAAAGATTTAGGCAATAACGAATGCCTTTTCGAGCTCTTTGATTTCAGTTGAATCCTTTTCAATTGTTTTTTCAATGTCTCGGCACAATTGGACATACTTTAATGCTTCATCGAATTTGCCTTCAATTAAAAGAACCTTTGAAAGTTCTTTATTTGCATTCAACGTTTTAGTATTAACGTCAATATTCTTCTCATTATCTTCTATCATGTGGGCTTTATCGAATAATTGAGTAACTTTGGTTTGATCGATGCCGAATTTTAATTGTTGGGTATTTGTCTTCTTTTCCCGGTTTTCAAGAAAGTCTTCATCATCGGTTGAACATTCTTCTTCTACGCGGGGAGACATAAAGATAATAAAATTACCAGATTCCATTTTAATGGTTACTTTCATCGGTTTTTCTGATTCAATATTGATAATAGTATTCGGGTTGTTTACTTTGGTGATTTGTAAAGTCTTAAAACAATCTGCGATATAATTAATCAAACATTTCCCAAAATCAATTTGAATTGGAGTAAAGAATCCTTGTCCAACCAATTGTAAATTATGGGTAAATTCGCCGAGTTTTTCGGTTTTCTTTTCGTTAGTCGCCTTCCAGTTTTCCAAGACTAATTTTTGGTTATCTTGATAGATAAATTCAACAATTTCATCTTTCTTTTTACCCTTACCCAACATTTCAAAGAAAGTCCGGACTTCAGAACCAGATGCATTAATCGAATATTGAAAGTTCATTTGTTCTAAAGGTTCAAGGCGGATTGTTTCGCAATCTTCAGAATAGGGAATCAAAATCGGTAAATTCATTTCACACACAATTTTAGTATTTTCTCGATTCCATTCTTGATGTCGAAAATTCAATTCAAATTGTGGTTTATTGAAATCTAAGTCTAATAATTCATATCCTAAATCTGCAATCGATAAAATCGGAGTAATTAACGCAAAATTGATCGAATATTCTTGATCGGTGGTAATTTCGGGATAGAATGCAAATTCTTCTTTCTTAATCTCAACATAGAATAATAACACATGAGATCCATCCATTGCAGTCATTTTTATCCCGGATTTCGTGAAAAAAACAGTCGTAAAAGTAGACATTTGATCGTTCACAAGGCCAAAAGCTTTCAAAGCTTGAATTTTTTTAGTTGAAATTGTACATTTATAGTTCGACATATTTTATATCCCCTAAAACATCTAAGGTTAAGTAAATATACACCAAACGATCATATAAATAATCTCATACAATCGTTTAACAGAAGGATCGACCTGAAGGATCTTGAACCTACCCTGGAAATATACCCGGATTTATGGCCAGGACTTAGTTCACCAATCGCACTAAATTGTTTATATGCAATCCGACATTGATTTTTTTATCGGGACCCATGACGAATTTTGGTACAATCGTTTACTCATGCCTTCAATAATTCCGAATTGTGTTTTTTGTTAATTTTATCACTTCGAATCAACCAATCTATTCTTTGAATTATGATCATAATCTCTACATGAAATATACATGAGATTTACAATATATGATCATAAAGTCTTTTATAATCGGTTTTAGGTTATCAGAATAGCGAAAAACCGATCTTGATTCTATCGCCGGATTTCCAGGAAATTTTGAAGATTGTTTTTCGATAGTACGGTCGATTAATTAAACGATTGCATTAGAGATCTAACAAATAGGTTAAGTTCACCCATTAGTTTTTTTAATCTTTTTTATCATATTTTCTGCTAATGAAAGACTTCAAACGATGTCCGAATCCCAAGTGTAACTGCTATATGGCGGTCATGATTAAGAATGAGTTATTCGAGTATTGGTATTGTCCCGCATGTAACCACAGCGAAGAAAAGAATTTCCAGTCCGTCCATGATGTGTTAAACTCCCCGCGGCGAGATCGTTAGGGGGGGTATAGTAGTATCATTAATTTTTGGGATCCATGGGTTAGTATTTTCGTTGGTCGAAAATGATCGCACCATAATTCTTTTTATAATTCTCTTTTAACTTTTTCTTATGCCACGCGAAATAAGTGACGCTGCGGTGAAGTTATTTGAGAATTTATGTAATGAGAAAATAACTTTAATAAAAGCTTATCCTATCCCGGAAGCGGAAAAGGATTGTTTAAGGGACCAATATATCAAAGCATTGAATGAAATGAAGAGTAATAATTTATCTTCTGCTGCGACCCAATTAAGTCAAATCAAAACTAAACGCCAAGAAGAAGACGAACGCAATCGCACCAAAATCGTGTATACTTCTGTGCCCACCGTGACGGTCAAAGAAGGATCGAATCTCATCGTTAAACCGAAAGACGAACCGTTGGATCCCAAAGTCCAAGCGAAACTCCAATTAAAGACTTTGCTCTCGAAATATACCAAACAACAATTGGAATTAGATTGGCCGCATTCGTTTGAGAAATCCCGTCCTGTTTACAAAGGGATCTTATATCATGCACAAACCTTAACAACGATGAAAGAAATCCATGAGACCATGTATCCCACCACTGAGTCGACTTATATTATGACATATTCCAATTTGGTGTGTTTCTATCGTCAATTAATGGATCGCGGCTATATTCAACAAAAAGAGAATAAATATTCGCCGTTGAAGCTCACAGAAATGGGCAAAGCCGTCTTGGAGTATGCCGATATCAAAAAACTCACGGAATGATTTGATTATGATGCCGATTAAATATACCGTAAGTGATGTGCAGAACTATGTCACCCATTGTCATGGAAAGATAATTGATTTTCATTATTCTCAAAATATCACCAAAAAAATAAGAAAGGTCACAATCCAATGTGAACATGGGCATATTTGGGAATGCGTCATCTCTTCTTTAATGTTCAACCAAACATGGTGTCATAAATGTCGAATCAAACATCGAACATTAATTCGCCAAATTCAACCCGAACCAAAAATCTATCTCCCCGATGCGACATCTTCCAATGCATGTAAAATCATTCAATGTGATCCTTCCGTACATGTGTTTGAAACTATTCTGATAAATCATCCCGAATTCATGGATTATAAAGAGCCAATTATCAAAACGATTCGGGATGTCAATAAATATTTGTTTAAATGTCATGAACATGCCCATCCCAAAATCATTGTCGCTGCTGCGATTTATTTGTTTTGTCTAAGACATGGCATCAAAACATCCCAAAAACAATGTGGTAAATTAGTGGGGCGGAGTGATGTAACTGTTCGGTCATTTTTGAAAAAACTACTCACTCAAACTGAACTCCGTGTAATTCAAAACAAGCATAATATTCGGACTGCTCACAGAAAGATCACGGAATAACAATACTCTCTTTTTTACTCTTTGATAAGATAATCCCATCATGTAATCGCTGCAAGATGAATTGAATCCATTGTTCTCTCAACGGCACCAATGCCCGACCTAAGACGACCGCATTCATGGTGAGATTCATAATATCGACAAAAGAATCCCACTCGATACATTGCGGTCCGTTTTCCATCATCAACACAAACAAACTGATTTCATACGGTTCAAAGCGTTCATCTTCCCACCATCGACTATCATATAGAATCTTCGCATCGGTATCGGACAACTGCACAAAATCTTTGACTAATTGCAATGCCAACACCGAACTTTTCACATACATCACAAGCGAATCAGGGCATGTCATAAGTTTATATTGCATTCGAAGATATTTATACCCATGATCTTTACCCACCAAAACGTTGATCTGGACGCATGTCTCTCCGTCGTCACTCAATGTTTACTCGATAACGTGGACGTCTCACTCGACAATATTACGTTTGTGCCCGCATCCCAACGTGAATTCCCGACCTATGCGACTCTCATTGATCTTGAAATTGCCAAGCATGATCGCAGCAAATCCCACTTAGAAAGTTATAAAGACTATCTTCCATCCGAAATTATCCAAGAAGTCAATATTCAAGACGGTTATGGGTATGATCCAGGTTCACTCCAGATCGTACTCTTAGGACTCAAGAAGAATGGCATCACCGATATTGAGATCTGCCAATGGTTCAAGCCCATCGTGAAAGGATGGATGATTATTGAGAATCTCCGCAAGCAAGCCAAACCGATCTATGATAAGTTACCCAAAGTCACCATCAAAGGTGAAAAGCAAGACTATAAGTTCGTGGTCTGTGAATTCCATAAAATGCCCGAGGGAGGGAATTTCTTCGCAGGGCAAGAAGGGTGTGTTGGCACGATCTATACCGATAAATATAACATGGGGATTACACGGTATCCATTCTTAAAAGATCCCGACTTGTCCAAATTGCCGCATTTACGAGATTGGTATCAAGAGAAGTTTCTCTATTGTCACGGCAGCCGTAAAAATGTCGCTACGAGTTATCCCGCACAATTCAATAACGTGGAACATTTCTGTGAATGGCTCAAAGAAAAATTTCGGGATTATCATTTATGAAAATCATATTGTATTGTGTGGATTGTCATGTGGAGTTGGGAGTCAAGACCAACCATACCCGTGGACGGAAAAAACTGCGGTGTGCTGCATGTCATCGTAAACATCGGTTGATCCATTATGCCCATCAATATCTCAAGCGACGTCCGTTTAACTGTAAGTATCATGGGAAATATCAACCAATCGTATTAGAATCTTTTTTAACGATTTGCACTATAAATATTTGATCATCTATGGTCAACTGTCTAAAATGTCAACATCTGACGGAAAAATGGAAATGTGATCGTCTTCACATATTACGAACTAATGATGGAATTATTGATTGGTTTGGAAAGCCCGAAGGCGATGTTGGAACTTGTCCCGATTATGCCGAAGTGACGTGCGACGCGTGTAGCCATGTTGCAGAATGTAAGAATGGAATCGGTTATCTATGTAATAAATATTCATACCATCATAAATTTGAAGAAATGCCTTATGGAAAGATAGGCAATTGTTGTTGTTTTAATCGCATCTTTGCTGCGAAGAAATGTGCGGAATGTGAATATGAAAAACCTTTATCATCGCTTATGTGTCAAGCATGTGTAAAAGAAGGGTTTAAATCAAAATGGACTGCTAAAGTTATTCTCCCGAAAGAATCTAACCCCAAGAACTGTGTGCGGTGTGAGTGGTATCGCGGGTATAAGAAAGATTGTGCAAAACAGGGACAAAAAGTCTTGACCATTGATTGGATTCATGAACCCGAAATTAGGGGCGAAATATCCGTGGGATTTTATGCGATCCATTGCACTGCTTATCACGACAAACCGACCTGCTACTGCTGTGCGAAGTATGAGATTCATGATGGCAAAGATTATTGTAACGGTCGAATTCCCATATCTTTAGAGAACAAAGATCTAACACATGGATGTGAGCGAGATCCTCCCCAATGGTTAGACAAGCCCACTGCTCCCAACGTTGTGACGACTCCGAAAGAACCCGTGAAAATTGATTTATGTAAGACATGTAGTAAATCCATGAACAATAATGCTATTGGACATAGTAAATGTGATGCATATTACGGTTCTGAAACAAAAGGGAATGTTGATGGCATATATGAATGCAAAAAATATCAAAAACTAACCGAGCCCGTGAAGAACTGTTGTCAGTGTGGGCACTACCGCGGGAAGGGTAAAATATGCGATAAAGCAAGTGTAGAATGGGGACATGGATATGAAATAACGGATGGTATTGCGGCATCGAAATGTGAAAAATATCTCGAGCAAGCCACATGCTGGAACTGTGATTATGGACAATATAAAGACAATAAACAACTTATGTGCGGATTTGCAGACAATGAATGTGCCCCGAAATGTTGTCACCATAAACCTCTCACCGCTCCCCGCGAGATTCCCAACAAGAAAGTCCCGATCTGTGAATCATGCCATCATTTTTGTGGATTCGGTGGACCATGTAAAGATGTCGATCATGAACCATCAAAAGAAACAATCGAATGTGAGATCTATATGAAAAAGAAAGAATGGGATCAAGCAGCATACGAGACCAAATGTCGGGACGTCTTTGTGCCCGCGTTAGAACAAGAATTCGGGATCAAATTCAAAGAAAAAATGGGCGGTTCTGCATATTGGACTGCGGATCAATGGGTAATCAATTCTTGGCAATATAAACAATCTATTGAATGTTGGCGGCCCAAACATAATTATAGTATTTCCGCCATGACCACCGCTGCGGATCTCATTGCGTTCTTCCGGCAATATCTTCCCAAAGATAAGATAGATACCACAGATTGCACGAAATGTCAACGGTTTGTGAAATTCCAAGAACCCGTCTTTGATTCCGATCATATATGTATTTGTGTGCCCAATAAAGGCAGAACCACATGTATAAAATTTCAACCCAGACCATGCACCAATGATAGTTGTGCCGATAAGACTGCATGTAGTCCATGCACCGAATCCACATGCAAAGAATGTCTCTATTTCAAAGGACAATACATGGCATGTTATGTGAACCATATGGATCGACAAGATTGTTATCATGCCAACAACCTTAAAGGAAAATGCCTCCATTTTACATGGCGATCATGTGTTGAATGTGCCCATTGGACTGCTCACACCGATTATTGTGGGATTAAGAAAAAGTCTATGGGACCCAAAGATCAATGCGATCAGTTTAGCCGCCGGACCGCCGCTATAAAAACTTCGGGCATGTGTTATGATGTGCATATTGACAAAACACTTCCCGCACCGACATTTACAAGCGAAGTCCATGCCGCTCACTTTACCTTTTCAGAACCTACCGATACCAGTTCTTATGGCACAGCGGTTGTGATGGGTCGAGCGTTAGAAAATGCATCCATGGGTGAAGTGATCAAAGTTCAACTGGATAATTGTATCATGTCCACATCCAATGGTGCAGTCACATCCAAAGACACCGCCATGAAAGAAGAAGAATCGACCCAAACGGAAATCAAAGGATCGTTCGATGGGGATATCACGTGTCCGAAATGTGGATGCTTCAATCAAAGCTTGGCGAAGTTCTGCTGTCTCTGTGGGAAGAAAATCAAGAAGCCCAAAATAAAGAAAGTCAAAGTGAAGAAAGTCAAGCCCGCGAAAGTGCCGAAAGTCAAGCCAGCCAAGATTACTACGCCGTTGCAAATTAATACTGCGTTAGTGATCCCCTCGCCCATCTTCCGAGAACTCACCCAAGCAGAAAAAGACTTTAATCTTCGCATTGAAAAATCCCCGCTCCGCATTACCCGAATTCATTGTGGTGAATGTAAATGGTTTAAAGGTGATGGAGATCTCTGCACCAAATTTAAGAAACGATTAGATACCACTCAAATTTATGATCGGATATGTGATCAATTTACTCCGAATGGTCGTCCATGTATCCAATGTGGGATTTACCATTATAATTTCAAATGTCCCTTGTGTCACCGGCGATAAGTTTTTTTATTGTTTTTGAATCAGGACGAGTTGATTTTTTTATTTTATTTTTCGACATTGAACAATCTAGCGCAAAACCACACATAAATTTCTATACCCGACAATTTTTGTTTCCGAATTTGTTAACATAAGTAAATATTTATTAATATAAATTAACTATTAAAACTCAGTGGAATCTATGCCACGGAAAAAATCACTCAAACCAGGAAAATTATATTCTTTTCGATCTAATAGATTAAATTCCGAACTCACATCGTTGGATTGTAAATTAATCTTGGAAGAAGGCAATCGGATCTATGAATTATTGATTGAAGTCTTGAAATATATCGATCCAGAAAGCCAAGATGGACAAGATCTCAAGAATAATATTCAGTTTTTTTTCACCGACCACCATGAATTTGATGAGGCGACCAACAAATGGTAAAAAAAGATGGACTCTACCAAAATGATAATCGACAGCGATTATCCCCCGACGCGCCCGATGTGCAATGGAATGACGATGCGAAAGCGAATGCATTGGCGGAGATTGAGCAATTAAAACAGAATCTCAAAGATAGTGAAATTGGATTGAATGCACTAAAATATCATGCGGATAAAGTAGCGAAAGAGAAAGAAGAATTAATCCAAGAGAATGAATCGCTCATGAATGATCGGAATGTCTTACAAGGACAAGTTGACGATCTTCATGAAGAAAATGGTTCGCTTACCATTACAAACGAAACGCAACGGGTGTTATTAGATAATACGGTGAGAACCCTCGATCCAAAGACGATTAATCATTTCATCAAATGGATTCGAGCCAATAACCCGTCCGACTATGAATCCCAACGGAATGTGTGGAATCTGATCAATACCCGGAATGGGAACACTGCAATTATCAATCATATTCTCATGTTGTTCCAATGCTATCTCGACGACATGAAACGGGGGAAAGTTGTATGAGCGATGAATTCGAAACGATTGATTTGCATACTCGCTGGATTCTCTTTCGCTTTAACTTTTGGCGATGGTTACGGAAGTATATTCCCGAACGCAAACGATTTTATTTTGAAGTGACTCAAAAGATTCGCATTCGGATGCCGTTAGTTCTACGGAATGGACGACACATTATTAACATGGATGATGCTCAACGATGCGAGAAGAAAGCGATCTTGAAATATTATGAGATCTATTTCTCGGAAGAATTGGATGAGCAATTAATGAAAGCGCTTGGCGACGGAATGCAATTACTTTTTGTTAAGGAGTTGGAACAATGAGTGAACCACAACTGAAATCGGTGATTATCTCCCATCTCCATATGATGCACGACGACATGCTGCATTCGTTACAAGCGTTGGAGCGACTGCTCAAACTCTTTGGCGAAGATATGAGTTGGTATGAAGACTGGCGAGCGACGCACGAAAAGGAGAAGATCAAATGAAAAACTATACCGAAGAAGGCGCAGAACCCCCAACCAAATGTGATGTATGTCATCGCATTATCAATGATTTTGAAAAGGTTGTGGAAATATCGGAACGTACCATTCATAAAGGTACAGTTGCTTATTATGATCATCATGTTCGGCTCAATTTAGTCTGCCGCGAATGTTATGACCAAGGCATGCGTAACCCATGGAAATTATGGCAAAAAGCGAAGAAAAAGAAGGAGTTGAACCATTAATGGAAAAAAGATACCCATTATCTCGTGGGGGATTTGTCTTTTTCGATTGGTCTAAAGATGTTCAATCAATTCAACCTTTATATGAAAATACCAAGATTATTCTACGGAATGGTTTAGTTTATATCTTGGAAGGACGGGGATACGGAGTATGAGAGTCTGGGATTTCGATGGCGTGATTTTCAATTCGCAAAGGGATAATTCCGATGACTTCTTGGTGTGGAATGTCCATAACAAAGGACTGGTTGCATCATTGCCGGAATTGAACCATCAACATATGGGCAGTCATGAATCGGATATTCTGTTGGTGAATCGTCCGAAGACGCAACTGGATCTCATTCAAGAAGTCTTGTCATACAATAATCTGTATTTTGATGAGATTTACTTTGCAGAAGACTTTGCCAAAGGGAAATCAAAAGGGACTCCGTTATGGATGGCAAATATTTTGAATAAATATTACGGGGCATATTTAATAACTTCCATTCCCGAGTTAACTGCTGATGATGGTAATTATCTCGTTGAAGTTACGGAATTTACCCCTGATTTACGCCATGCTTTTGATAATGTGAAGATCGGCAAAACAACATTAGGTGTTTAAAATGCATAAAGATCGAACCAATCAATCCAAAGATAATTGGGAAACGCCATTATATTTCTTCAATTTGCTGAATGATGAATTTCACTTCACGCTTGATCCATGTGCGAGTGATTCCAATCATAAATGTGCCAAATATTATACATTGGAGACCAACGGACTCCGCCAAAGTTGGGCAGATGAAACAGTGTTTGTAAATCCCCCATTCAATGAAAAAGAACAATGGATTTGGAAATGTTATGAAGAATGTCGCATTCATCCGATCACCATTGTTATGATCATCCCCGCAGTCACAGACACCATTGCATGGCATGAATATATAATGAAATATGCTGACGAAATCCGATTTTGTTATGGACGGGTGAATTTTATCGATCCGACTACTCAAAACAGAAATGGCTCCACATTTCCGTTAGCGGTGATCGTCTTTCGGAATCCCCGTAAATATCCCACCATCCAATGTTCATCGTTTATCCATAAATACAAATAAAACAACCGTACCATGAATATTTTATACCCGCTCTTTTTTCTGTTATTTACTATGAATCAACTTAAACTTACTTTGCGTTCATGGGCACAAACCTATGATGATGAGGGAGAAATTACAATTGTTACCTTTCCCGAAGATATAGGGGCATTTTTTCGTAAATTAGAACGCCATAAAGAATTCGTGGATATTTGCTCCGATGAAAGTTATACCTATCTTGTCCATCAATCCGGGGCACTTATCGAAACGGGGGCGATCTAAATGCCCTACTATTGCCATAAGAACTGTGGAGAGATCTGCCGGGCTGTCGCTGTAACGAATGCGGATTGTAAAGGCTGTATGTTGGTTGGATATAGCGGCATTTGTGACTATTGGAGTAAATCGTCGAACTGTTTACAACCCGTGGAGTTGAAAGAATAATGATCGACTTGCACCAAATCGCGGCAGATTGTAATACCATCACCGACGAGGATATGGAAGATCGGATTGCCGCCATCATGGAAGAACTCGGACTCAGCACTGCCAAGTTTTACTCGCCACAGGACTTTTATCGTTTGTATCGAATCTTTGATGCCTTACAAAAAGAGAAAAAATTATCCGACCATGAAATCGCATTAGGCACTACTGCATTAGCCATGGCCTACCAGCGGATTAATTCACATTAATCTATTCTTTTTTGTTTTTTAATTTTGAGAAAAAAAGATCCGCAACTCATATATTCTTTTCCACTTGTTTTATCACCGTGGCCGACACTACAATAATCAATATCATTTTCATGGTCCAAATATTGACAATTGGCACAAACGCGTTCAAAATAAACTCCGTTTTTATTATATACTCCACTCATATTCTCACCTTAATGCGTTGTTGGACTTCGACGAGCAAGTCCCGTCGCTTATGTTTGAGATCATGTCCAAAATAGCCATACCAACACATTTTACAATGTCCCATGCAAAGCGAATGATAATATCTCATATATAGATCATCGCCTTTCACAATAGTTCGAAAATACTTCCGTGTTCCCCCCAACCATTGCGGGAAGAACAACCACGGTTTGCGATTATAGATTCTCCGGGTGCGGCTCATAAGATCACTTTCATGCCATTGGGTAATTGCACTTGTGGTTGTTCTTGCATTTCACGATAACTTGCGTAATATTTATGAAAACATTTGCTATGCATATGAATCTGCTTGCGTTGGTCGGAGTCATCATCGCCCAAGAACGCGGGTCGAACACTCATATAGCCCGTTTTTAACGTGCATGGTTGATGACACCAAAAACAGAATAAAATCTTTTTCATATGCATTTCACCATAAAAAAAAGAAAAAAGATTACACCAAGTCTTGTAACTCTTGTAGTCCTGCTTTGAGTTGATCCCAGTCCACTTTATACTCGGCTTGGATTTCTTTCCATCGGCAAATCCGATGACGTTGTTCGGTAATATAGGCAGTAATGTCAATGCTCCCATTGGAGCGTACATACAATCCCGTTAGGGAATTAAAATGGGTCTCGGTCGATTTCATTGGAGCCATAATGTGATCATCGTGTCTGAGATTATAAAAAATATGGTACGGTTAATAGGATGAAAAAGACCATAAAGTTGATTCCGATCCACAGCCGGGCATTGATCGATCTATGGAGCGGCCATAATTTGATGGATCCGAACCCTTGAGTCGATTTGAGATCGCCTAAGAGATGGATCAATGTATACCCACAGAACCCGATCAATGGATAGAAGAATAGATCTATCGGCAATATATCCATAAATGCCCATGTGATCCACAAACCAGGAATAATCGAATGGCTATACCACCACCGATGGAGTTTGCCGAACGCTTGATCATTGTCGGGATCCAAAAACGGCACATTCGCCATAATCACGAGAATTCGCCCGTAGGCATGGACAAAAAGTGCTAAGTAGAGTCCGATCAAAGTAGCGATAATCAAGAATAAAAGAGTGTGTCCTTTGAGATTCATACTTAGGTCTCCATATATGATTCATGGGCACAGTCTTTACAAAGTTTGTGCAATATATAATTATCATAGATTTCGCTATCGAAAGGATTTGGGATTTCCACATCTTCTTCGGAAGTTAAAGCACATCCACATATACAACAGACATGCCCATTACAACATTCATGTTTTTCATCAAAGTTCATTCTTTATCCACCGTGATCTTATCTCTCGGTTGGCATTCTGCGTCTAACCGGGTTTGTTTCAATTGCTCATGGATATATTTCAATAAACATTTCTCTCGGCAAAAATGATATTGGGCATCCACAATCCGAATGCCTTTGAGATTAGAATAATTATCGATAATGCCAAGATTGGTCTCGCCGCGCATGACATACATCCCGTGGACTTGGGGCAATTCTTCCCCACATTGGTCACAGTAATAAATCTCTTTTTTCATTTGGATTCATTCTCCGTACAATGATGACAATCTTTATGGCATGTTGATGGACGGTTTAATTTACAGATCCCTTGCTTTTCTTTCAAACATCGACTCACTAATCCCATTACTTGTGGAATGGTTAACTTATTAGACATTCCTTCCGCATCCGTATCCCATACTATAAACCCTTCATTGGTTATCCCGATATGAAGAAAATATTTTTCATTGTTCATTTGGTCTCACTCCGTTTGAGATATTCGCCATATGCTCGCAATTGTCCGTTGTAATCTTCTCGGATAAATTCATCCAGTATTTCCCCTAAAATCATGGGATCGGTAGTATCGATAATCCATATTTCGCAAAGATGAATTTGATAATATTCACTACCATCGCGACTATTGGTCAATTTATTGATGTTCAACTTCATTCATCATCGTCTCCATTAATCTTATCAATAATATGCTTTACATATTCATCATGGTCTTTGGTTGCTCGTTGTTCTTCTGCTTGTTCCATAGCATTCATCCGTCCGTGGATCTCGGTGATCTTGGACGATAATGTTTCCCATAACGATTTATAGGCTCGTTTCCCTTCCACGAGATTAATCATGGCAAGATTATAAGAACATAGGTCTTTCAGCAATGATGCGTAGGTATCCATGTTACCAATCATCCCCCAAATCCCATTCATAACCTTTGATTATATCCCCATCGACATGATAATGCTCATGGTCACAATGGTCGGGTTCGGGATGGGCTTCTCTCCATTTGTCGCGTTCTAACAATTCAACTAGGTTAATAACTTGATCACGGGTTAAGTCTTTTATATCATACTTATTTGTAATCGCAATCTCCATAGCTTTCACAAATAACTGCTCGGTGTGTTTCTTTTCAGCCATTTTATACTCATAATGGCGTTTCAGTTCGGTATAGCATTCGACCAAATCTACATGCCCCGAACTCAACCCAAATGTAATTCCATCCACTTCGATTTTATCACACATCGACCAATATGGTTTCTCTGGTCTATAATGATCCCATTCATCTGATTTAAATTCTTTCAACATAGAGTTAAACCATCCCTTTGTCGATTTTTTCCCGGTGGTGGGTTCAAATCCCCATCCCCGCAGCGCCGCCATTAATTGTTGGCGATACTCCGAACACTCATGATAATATTGGGTGCGGAGTTGGTTATTTTCTTGTTCGACTTGCGTCCATTCGTCCGCCAACGTCTTGACTTCATCCAATGATAGCGAGAGCATCTTTTTGAAGTCCGATTTGATCTCCCGTAACCGATAAGGTTTATATTTCGGAATTGTGGGTTGTTTCATTATTTATACACCTTTTTAGCAACGCGTGCCATTTCGAGCAAACAGATATATGCGTCGACTTGCTTCATTTCGGCTTGGTCTAACTTCATAATATCGTCGCCATTCCGATAGACATGCCCATCGATAATCTCAATCAGATTTGCCATTATTCTTCACCTTATAATTTGGACATTGATAATTATTGACCGCAGAAAAAACATTCCCCATAATTTGAATACATGGAAGATTATGAATATTACACCATCGTAATTCCGAATCGGGGCGTTTGGTTTGCCCATGTTGACAATCAAAACAATATGTTGTCTTATCCATTTAGCCCACCCGCTTGAACTCGATAATATAGACTTCAAAGTCTCCTATCTTGGGGGATGGAGTATTATCCATGATCTCCAAATCATATGTCTTAGCAAACCATCGTAAACCCACATCTTTAACATCATTATTTAATAGTGTGGGTTCAAATCCATCCGCTTTCCATTCGTCTTCCGAAAGACTTCCGAGTGTGCGTTTGGTCATATTCGTCAAGACCGCATCCGCGAGATGGTGGGCTTCTTTATGGACTGCTAAGGTCATACAATATTCACAGCATTTGCCTAAGTCTTTCTGGAGAACTTTGGTCTTATGACAATCACACCAATAATACCGAGACCGTTGGTTCATCCAGAGTTGTAATTTGATCATTGGATACATTTGTTGGTCTTCGGGTTCTTTGGGATAGGGACTATAATCAAACATCGACCGTTGATTATGTTTGGTCTCCTTTTGGAACTTTTGATACAACCGATTCCACACACTATTTGGATTGTCCCGAACAGGACGCATGGATCGTTGTTTTTCATTGGCGAGAATCTTCGCTTCCGCAAACGCGACCGTAAAGTTGAGAATTGTCATGGTTATTTCCTCCGCGTAAAGTTCATTGGTTTGCCATTCATAGATATTTTCAATATTTTACAACAATCGCCGAGATAGTTCCATTGATCGGGCCAAAAATCAAACCATCGATCTACCACATCATCATCTAAAGCCCGCTCAAATATATCTTCGAACTTGTTATGGAATTGTTGTTCACTAAAGAATTCGGTCTGTGGTTCATCTTCAAGCCAATCCGTTTCATCTTCATTCCAATGCCCATCCATGAGTGGCATGAACCCTTCGGTTTCGATTTCGATCACAATTTTAGTTTTCATCTTACACACTCTCCCGTCTGCCCATAAACTTCTTGCATACTTTACAAAAAGCCGAAGCATAATATTTGTTGTCTTTCTTTTTAATGGTCGTTGGATCTTCATACAGTTCTTTATGTGGGCACAATTGTTCCACAATGTCTTGGAGATCTTTAATCTGCAACTCTAATTTCTGGAATTGTTCATCGGTGTCAATATCCATAGATATCACCCCTAATTAAGAAAAAAGTCCATTTAACGATGGTGGTGCGATTGGTTGATCAATCCCCGGATTGCAAAACCGCCGAGTAAAATATACATGATGAGCATGGAGTAGTTGGTCTGCACCACAGCGAAATGGAAGATCAAATACCCACATGCTATCAAATAGAATAAGTTCACTCGTTTCACATTCGGCTGCTTTTGGCTAATCTCCCATGTGCCTAAGATGGTTAAGATGGATGCACAGAAATTAAGGATATAAAAAATAAGTTGCATTATCTCATCTCCTCAAAATGTTTACATTCCCAACAGAAAAAACTAGACCGCAGTTTGTTCAATTTTTGACATTGGACCATATTCACATCCCAAAGATCATGGTCTTCTCCCCATAGCCCCCATTGTAATTTCCAAGGGACGATAAGATGACTATGATCAACATGAATACACCGCATTTGTCTGTTATTCTGTTCAACCGCAATTCCCTTATATCTCATTTTATTGCATCTCCACCAACGTCACGGGCATCGGTTTGACTTTTCTGCGTTGAAATCCTTTGTATGTTCGGCAGTGTTGCCAATGCGGATGTTGACATTTTAAACCCGTAATGATACAATTGAGTTCAAAATACGTGCAATAGCGACAATCAAATTGTGTTTCATATTTTGGTTTGCTCATAAGATTACATCCATTTTAATTTGCCTTTGGGTTCTCCAAACGGATTGTCGGTTGAAATTTCAAAATTCGGTGGGGGGGCTTTCATAAAAAGTGCCATGTTGGAGTCGGGATTCACCGATGCCATAAGATTGTCATTGACAAAAGGCGGCAATCCGATCATGTCTCGGGCTTCTTTATAGGTTAAAAAGGGATAGAGTTGTTCATAGGCTTTTTCATTGATGAACGGTTTTGGTAACGGTGGTTCGGGAATCCCCAAATACTTTCTCATGTCGCTTTGCTTCACGTCAATATCATCACGGATCGATAAATCTTCCCCGCAATATTCACAGATCTTGAGATTCAACTTGGACTCATAGATCTTTCCACAGTTTGGACAATACATTAATTGGTTCTCTCCTTGAATGCTTGTTCTTCTTGGTCGTATAACGCTTCGAGTTGGGCAATAGACAATGTAGAAAGATATTCATACGTATACCCATATAACATTTCCAAATTCATGGACTTCTTCACATATGAATCAATTTTCTCTACATTTTCGGGGCGATTGACAAATGCAGTGGGTTCTTTCAAAATATTGCCGTCTTTATCCATAATTGTAAACGGATTCGGATAAAAACTTTTCGCGAAGTCATACTTAAATCGGTCTTGGTCGTTCATTTTTTCACCTTGGTTAGTTTGAATAAAAATATCTCGCATTTATCACAGATCCATTGCCCTATCAAATCTTTCAATGTGGACACTTGTTCTTTGGTGGTTTCGCCACAATAGGAACACCGCAGTTCAATTTCATAGATCATACTAATTCCGTCTCCATCTCCAATTCATACCCGCACCAATCTTGCGTAAACGGGGCTTGATACCATACCCGATGCCAATACCCAATAATATGATAGGTCTGCCCATTGACGATCAAAATATGGTGGGTTGTTTTGATTAAACGATTTTTCATGTTTATTTCCCGTCCTGATTCGGATAGTGATATTTTTCATTGATAGGATAGTTCCACACCATCATGAAGATCGCCACTTGCCCTTTGCGTTTGCGGTTCTTCCGTCCACTCACCGTATCGCGAAGATATCGTCCAATACAGCGATTACCGGGAAGTAACTTCAATATTTTGATCGGGGCACGTCCTAACACATACCCGACATCGCCTACTTTAAGTGTTTTGTTCATGATAAATGCTTCCGAAACGAGTCCTTCCATTTGATAATCGGATTATCTTTGTATTTCGCATAGATCTTGGTATAATCTAACTTAGGGGCATCTTTCATGTAATTCATTGCTCCAATCCAGATCTCTTTCACAGTAGTCACATAATTGGTCAAAGGTTTAAACGCAAATGATTGTAACAAATAGTCAATTACATCCACATGCCCATTATCATGATCCCGTTCCAATAATGGTTCACATGAAATCGAATATGTAAATCCACTCATGGCAATAATATCAAGGCATGAGATCCGTTGTTGAGCATCGGGAGCATTGGGTTCCCACTGTTTTAAAATATCATCATAAATGGATCCGATGGTAAAACGAAATTCAATTTTATCCCGATATTGTAAGAGAACTTCATTCTTGTACAACAATTTAATACACGCTTTACGCGGTTTCGACACAATCAAAAGACGGTTATTTCGTTTCAGCAATCTCCCCATTAATACCAACATATCCCCCACATTATGTTCGGTAATATCATGAGTGCTTGGTAACATCACAGTCGTATTTTGGGGGAGATGAAAAAATATCTCTGATTTTATTATGGGGTATTCCCATCCTTTGTCGGGAATCCGATTAAAGCGAGCCGCCATTTTACGAGCATAACAATAGCGGCAATTATTTTCACAGCCATATTGGATATTGACTGATTTCTCAGCCCATTCACCAACGCCAGTATTTTTTCTTTTTTGTTTAGTCATAGTCTCACATTCTATTCAATCTTTTCTTTGATTCCTAACTTCTCTGCCACCATCTGTTCGACATCTTTCATGTCCATCCGCACATAATGGTGACATGTATGACAAAAAAACTCATAATATTCATTATTCCCGACTCGCCATAACGACATGGTGGGTGCATTGCATTTCGGACAAAGATAGAATTTCATGGCGTCTCATCTCCGATTTGGTGTTTGAGAATGGTGAGATATTCCACAGCGGGTAAAGATGCGATCCAATCACAATACCGTTTGCGATAGGCAGTCATGTTTTTATCTGAACCTTTGGGTTTGGGAAGTTTTTTGTTTGTAAACGCATCCCATGTGTCGGGGTTATATTTCCAGCCATCTTTTTCATACACCCAAAAGGTCACCATGAGATTATGTTCTTCACACAAGACTTGATTATCCCACAGCGGATAGATTTTATTCGGGCAGTTGGGATAGATACATGGCTTGAAATCAGGATGATCGGCATTATGTTGTTTGATTTCAGTTCTGAAGTCGTCGATGTTCATGTCCGTCCCCCCCGCAGTTGATTCAAACCTATTTTAATTATGATTTTAGCACAATCGGGACACCGTTTGCGTTTGCGAGCCCGAATATACGGCGATTTTAATAATAACAGTTCTCGTTTGCAATCGGGGCAATAAAATTTCACATAACGAATCATGTCCGTCCCCCCCGCAGTGCCTTAATTTGTTTTTTTAATTTTTGACTGTTAACCCATGAAGAAACGGGAACACCCGCTTGAAGTTGGGTAATGATTTCATTAATATCACCAAAATAACGAGACTGTTCATTTATCCACTGTTCCAGCACCGTCAACGGATCGGGCTGCCAATTTTTGCATTCATTTCCAAGTGTTTTTAGGTGGTTCATCTCAAATTCTTTAAAGTCTGTTTTTATACATTTACCGAAAATATCACACGTCGCACACGATTTGTCGCTCATACTCGTCCCTCCTTTTCTGCCCGTTCATAGCATTTTTGACACAGTACTTGATCGGGAGTTCGGGTGGCTTTGGAACTCATCCCGACCACAAACATAGTTCCACAAATTGGACATTCGTAATCAAACCATTCCTCACAATGGAGATCGTCGCTCATGCTAATCGCTCTCCGCAGAAGGGACAATGATTGAACTCTTTGAGAAATAATCGCATTATTTCGCCTTGCCATCCCGACATATCTTTGATATTTGACTCAAAGAGGGCAAATCGACAATCTTTTTGATGGTCGCTCATGGGAACTCACTGTTATCCACTCGGTCTAAGCGGTTTAACAACCGTTTGACTTCATTCAAATCCATTTCTTTCCGAGTCATATTATCATAAAAATATGCCCCGAATCGTCCATTGCGGATAATATACCGCTCTTCTTTTGGTGGTTGACATGGTTCGCTCATGGCACTCGCTCCCATATTTTGATCCACCCGCTATTTCCATCAGTGCGTTCAATTTTGGTCATGACATCCACGTTGACATCCACAAAATTCACCAAACTATTTAATTTTCCCGAATATCCCGTTTGAGAATTGCGGGTTTGGGTAGGATATAATAACGTTAAATTCTCGAAACAAAAAACAGGTTCAATGGTGGTAAGTAATATATTATTTGAACCATCCAACGTAATTTTCCATGCGATCATGGCCCTCGCTCCTTTTCTATCAGTTTTCGATAGCAATTGAGGTGATAATGGTAGAATTTGCGATGGTCACGTTTTTGGGGTATTCGCATAATCGCTGTGAGGGTTACCCGTTTTCCACATTCGCAGCAATAATATCGACGGTTAATAGTATTCATCGGCTCGCACGCTCCTGTTTTCGATGGAGTAAATATCCCCGAATCTCATTGCCATTGAGTTTAATAGAGAGTTTTTTACAACAATCATCTAAATATTCCCAGCCGTCGGGAAAATTGGATTCGATAATGTTTTCGGGGATATTGTTATCAAACATATTATCAATCTCCCGTTTCAGTTCATTGTGAAATTGCTGCTCGGAAAATACTATTTTGCCTTGTTCCCAGCGATCTTCCGACATATCGCTATCTGCATCGGCAATTTCCCCCGTCGTCGGATCGACTTGATCATACAATGGGAGAAATCCTTCTGTTTCAATTTCAATTTCAATTTTCGTTTTCATACAAACGTGACCTCCAGCCCCATTTTCCGCCATTCTTCGACCGCTGCCGCCAGAGCGGGAATGATTTTATGACAATTATTATCATGTGCATCACAAATCGGATTCAACCCCACCATGCTACATGGATCTTCATCGAAATGAGGACATTTAGAATATGTGCCCGCCCCCAACCGGACGGTGATGCCCTTATGCACGGTGCAATTATTCTTTTCACATTGTCCGATACAACACAAATTAGATGGGACTGGTCGAGCCAAGCGCCGCACCAAGTCGCAGAGCCCCTCAACCTCATTCTCCATTATCTGTAAATCTTCAATTTTTGAAGCGGGAAAATAAATATCAATTACATAACCCGAGTCTTCACTCCATTTCTCTGCTCGAATATTGAGAATTGCCCGGTCGTCGCTCATTCTATCCACTCCTTTGGATTATAATGCGGAATCCATGCCCGTTGTCCCTTTTGTCGGAATGGATGAGGTTCAGTAAGAAATTCGATGCGATCCAACCACATCAACGTGCAATATTCTGCCTTCTGTTTTGATTCGATATATTTCTCATCAATACAGATTTGGGATGCCCACATTTTCAATTTCTGTTGGATAGCAATTGATCCGTGATAAAATTCGACCCGAGTAACTTTCGCCCGGAAATTGACCACAAAATCCCCGCTTTGTTTGAAATAGATAATGTCGCCGATTTTGATATGTCCATACGGCACACTACATTTTTGGGAGACTCGGGATTCAATGGTTTTGACACCTAATTCAACCCATTTGAACCACGGATTTCTCATAATCGCTAAATGGTCGCTCATTCAGAGTCTTCCTCCACCAGATCGGCATGAATTTCGTTGTTAACCGCTTCGGCACATTCCAGATCACAGCATTCGCTCATATACTCATAAACGTTATCTCGTTTGATTTTCGAGAGCGACGCAAACACGACTTGGCATGGACTGTGCGTGGGATTTAAGATGAGATAGATTTTGCGGTGCATTCAGAGTCCCTCCGCATCTAATCGTTTAATGCGTTCTGGGCATGTGTTTTTCACACACGGTCGGTTGGGAGTAATGCGGGCACATAATTTCGTTTGTTTATCGCGATAGGGACATTGATGACTCGACACCATCACAATCCAGATATCATCATTTTTGCTCATTGTTCGATCTCCTGTAAAAGTTTATGCATTTCTTTAATCAACGGCGGGGCTTTGTCATCTAATTGATCATGGATATTGGCATGGGTTAATTCACACACAATCCGTTTAATCCGTTTCCAATTTGCTAAGTCGCGTTTTACTCGAGTATTAATCTGTTGTTTTAATTCTGGGCTGAGTTCATCCATAGTTTCATCTCCGAAAAGATAAGTAAAAAATTAATTGATTCGAAAGTCAAAATCAGATTCCATTGTTAACCCATGCAATTGTAAGATTCGGGCTAAATCATTCAAAGCGGTGTTATATCCAGTCTCGAATTCACACGCAATTTTTCTCTTTTTCATCAAAAGCGGCTGCAAGATTTCCTTTTCCAAACATTTCGTCTGAATTTCTTCGATAAGATCTTTGATTTTCATACAGATCAAAGAAAACTAAGAAAAAAGCATATTTAATTTGATTGGTGCAGTTGTTTTAGATAATTTCGGTATCGATCATTAATATTTGATCATAACCTAATGGAAATGGATGACCAAAACGTAAAGCATCATGAATTCTATGGTGACATGAATTACAAAGAACAACACATTTTTGAACTTCATCCAAAATTAAATCCCAACTCTTTTTACAATCACAAAGCTTAAATTCTTTTTCATTTGGGTTAATGTGGTGATA
>Ga0172379_10003278_pt1 | contig 26174 bp, 21 predicted proteins | sample GrowelOW334metaG_FD_119756 | JGI IMG/M metagenome (GOLD analysis project Ga0172379, IMG submission 119756) | Groundwater microbial communities from an aquifer near a municipal landfill in Southern Ontario, Canada - Groundwater well OW334 metaG | ecosystem: Environmental > Aquatic > Deep...
TTAATTTTTTTTCTAATGCTTCAACTACTTCTGCCAGCGTTTCTTCTTGTATTTCGTTTGATTGCTCGGGGACAAAACCTTTGATAGACATCGGCAAATCGTTTTGCGTTAGCGTAGTTCCTCTTGCCAGTACAACAGCGCGCTCAATACTGTTTTCAAGCTCGCGGACGTTTCCTGGGTAAGAATATTTCATCAGCAAATCAACGGCTTCTTTAGAAACTGAAAAAGCATCTTTATTATTTTCTTTCGTGTATTTAGAAAGAAAAAATTCAACTAGAGGAAGAATATCTTCTTTTCTTTCGCGGAGCGGTGGAATTTTTATTGCTACAATATTGAGCCGGTAAAATAAATCTTCCCGGAAAGTTCCTTCCTTAATTTTCTTTTCTAAATTTTGATTTGTTGCAGCGATAATGCGGACATCAATTGGAATAATTTCCGTACCGCCAACCCGTTCAATCTGTTGTTCCTGCAGTACGCGCAGCAGTTTTACCTGCATGGGTAGAGGCACATCGCCAATCTCATCAAGAAAGATTGTTCCTTTAGCAGCTAATTCAAAACGCCCCTTTTTCATTTTATCTGCACCGGTAAAGGCGCCTCTTTCATGTCCGAACAATTCGCTTTCCATTAAATTTTCCGACAGCGCCGGAATATTAACCGCAATAAAAGCATTGTTTTTTCTCGGACTAATAAAGTGAATTGCTTTTGCCAACACTTCTTTTCCTGTTCCGTTCTCACCGGTAATTAAAACAGTAGCTTTACTTTCTGCAACACGCGCGGCAAGATTTATTGCTTCTTCCATTCTCGGTGATTGAGAAATTATGGAAGAGATTTTGAACCGCTCTTCAAGCTGTTGTTTTAAATATTGATTTTCCGACTTCAAAGTTTTGTTTTCAATAATTCTTTCAAGCAGAAGATCGAGTTCGTCAAGATCAATAGGTTTGGCAAGATAATCGTAAGCACCAAGCCGCATTGCCTTCACGGCGTTTTCAACGGTTCCATACGCGGTAACCATAACAAAGCTGATCTCCGGATTGATGATCTTAACTGCTTCAAGTACTTCAATTCCAGTTTTGTCGGGCATATTAAAATCCGAAATAATAATATCTATCGGAGTATTTTTAGCAAGATGAATGCCTTCTTCTCCCGAGCCTGCAGTATAAACAGTGTATCCTTTTTTCTTCAAATAGCCGCTGAGAATTTCCCGCTGCCCCTGTTCGTCGTCAACAATTAATAAGTTAAAATTTTTCATAATCCGGTATCGTAATAGTGAATGTTGTGCCTTGGTTTACTTTACTTGTAACATGAATTGTGCCATTATGTTGGCTCACAATTTTCTGTGCGATGCTTAACCCTAAACCGTTTCCCTCTTTTTTTGTGGTGAAATAGAGATTGAAGATCTTTGCAAGATTTTCTTCCGAAATACCTTTACCGTCATCAGCTATTTTGATAAGAATGTTTTGATCTTTTTTACTATAGGCAAGAGTGACCGTGCCGTTTTCTTTTGTTGCGTCGAAGGCGTTTTGAAGAAAATTCATCATCGTCTGCTTCATTAACTCGGGATCGATATGCATGGTAAAAGCATTTTCGGCAGGTACCAGCAAATGTATCCCTCGCTGTTTTGCTTGTTCTTTAAAAAGGAGAGTGAGATCATTAAAAAACTCGCTGGAGATAATTTTCTTTTTTTGCAACTCGATCGGTTTTGCGTAGTTCAAAAACTGGGTGATTATTTTATTTATCCGTTCAACTTCGGTTTTCAGCACTTTCGTAATGTCAAGATATTCGGCGTTTCCTTCCGCCGGAACAAACTCTCTGTTCAACCGCTGTGCGATCATTCCAATTGCGTTAATCGGGTTGCGGATTTCGTGTGCAACTCCCGAAGCCAATTCTCCCATCGCCGAAAGTTTTTCATTTCTCTTTTTTTGTTCTTCCAACAGACGCGCTTCGGTTAAATCCTTGATAACTAATGTTATGTTACCGCTTTCATCATTGTTTCGAGAAACAGTGACCGAAAGATATTTGGCTCCCGAGTTTGTAGACGTTTCAGTTGAGAATTCAAATGCGGTTTTATTTTCTTGTCCGGTATAAAGTTCTAAAGCTTCAAATAATTCTTTGGAACATGAAGAAAGATGATGATCAATAACATCCGCCGGGGACTTTTGAAATAGTTTTTCTGCCTGTTTATTAAAGAGTGAGACAATAAAGTTATCGTTTACCACAATCACCGCTTCTCCCATATTTTCTAATACAGCGCCGGTAAATGTTTTAAATTTGCTCAATTCTTTTGAAACCGATTTAAGGTTTTGCATCGTAAAAACAATGCTTAACACGATGATAGAAATTGCGGCAAGTAAAAACGAAAGAATCACTACACGACGGATCATTCTGTCTTCCAGGTTGCGGATTTCATCCATTGTTAATCCGATACGGAAAACACCTACAATATTATCCCCGTCCCTGAGTTGTTGAATAATTTCATAGACCGTTGTTCCTTTATATGAAAACTCGCGCGTAAACGGTTTGTCTTCTTGTAATGCTTGTTGCAGGAGGGCATCTTCATCAACGGAATTAATTTTTGTTATTCCTTTGCTCGCAGCCAAAATGCCCGCGGAGTCTTGCAGAACAATGTAAACAATGCCGGGGTTGGATGCTATGTCTTGCACAATTCTTCCGATCCCGATTTTTTTTCTAAACTCTAAAAAAGAAGCTGCATCCATATTGATAATAATTGCTCCCTTGTGGTTCGCACGGGAAACAGCAACCGCAAAGCGCGATCCGCTGGTAAGACGGGCTTCCTTTAAACCAATAATTACTTCGTCTGATTTTCCTGCGAGTAGTTGGTTTATTTCTTCCGGACGATTCAAATTCTGTTCTTTGTGGAGATGACCGGGAACGGGAATCCTATTTGATAAAATGCGGACTCCTTTTTCATTCAAAATATTTATTCTAAAAAGCGAATTCATTTTACCGTATGCGATCAAATCCTTATCGGTTAAACTGGCTGAGCTATCAAGCGTTCTGATAAATCTTGCGTTATCTAATAAACGTTCGGTAAGGAGATTTTCTATTTCATCTGAAGCATTCAGCGTGTTAATGCTGGAAAGACGGATGGTTTCAATAAGTGACGCAGATTGTTTATCGAGCAAGCGATAAATTTCTTTTTTACTTTCGCTTAGTTCAAAGTAAGCCGAAGCTATCATCACTACTCCGATTATGAGGGAAATCGTGATAATGACTTTAGGGTGTAATCTAAATGTATTTTTCATAACCAAAATTAAAAGAAATCCGCATAAATAAGATACGCGGTGGAAATAAAACGAGTATGCAATTTAATCAGCACGCTTGTTTGATTCAGAATTTCCATTTGAGATGCCGGCACACTTCGACATTCGAGTCGCTCAATTACGTCAAGATTGTCGAACTTCGTGCGGGAATATCAAAAAGCCATTGATTCTAAAGGATAAACACGTTGTTTTGTTTTGGCACGGCGGTTGTATAATCTCTATCGAACTAATAATTATTTACAAAACAAAAGGAGTTACATCATGAAAACCTTAGCAAAAATTTCGTCGGTTTTCGCACTCGTTCTTTTCATCACTGTTTTCTTCACCTCGGAAGCTAGCGCCCAGCAATACGGCGGCGGTAAAAAAGCCAACAAAGGATTTGTTGATGCGAATGGTGACGGTATCAATGACAACGCGTTAGACGCTGATGGCGACGGCATCCCGAACGGACAAGACGCTGATTTCGTTCGTCCTCAAGACGGCAGCGGCAGCAAAAATATGTTCGGTAAAGGTTCAGGCAAAAAAGGTCTTGGATCCGGCACTGGAACAGGTGTTTGCGACGGCACCGGGCTTGGCTCAGGTAACGGGTCTGGTACAGGAGTCTGTGACGGCACCGGAAGCGGTTCAAACGGCAAGGGCCGGGGCAGAAAATAAGTTCTTCGAATTTGGGTGGCTGCAAAGCCACCCTTTATTTTGTTCAAGCGTAATTGTTTAATTCAGACTGAAGAGCATATCGTATTGGGGTGTGAAATTTTTGCGTTCCCAATAAAAGATTTTTTCATCATTGATGCGATAAACTTTGTCAGGCGGGTAAGAGAATTTTTTAATGACAAAATCTTGTTTCACAATCAATTTATAAACCGCATGTTCCAAAGGTTTATTCCACGTTTTAGTCGATAGCAAAATATATTTCGCGGTATTGTCTAACATTTTTTGCCGGTATTTTATTCTGCAAATAGCGGTATCTCCGGCATTAATATTCACTTCAAAAGAAAACCCGAGAGAAGTTTTAGATAAAATAATTTGAGGGACATTTTGAGGCATTGCAAATACGTTTATTGAATCAAAGAGAACAGTATCGTTTTTGTCTCCAACCGGAAAGTAGATTTTATAATCGACAGTTTTATCCGAATTATTTGCAAACCAGTAATAACCTTCCACATTAAAATATTCTCTGTCTAAAATGAAATTAATATCCTCACGGAAAAAATTTAAATTCTGACTAAAAACATTTCCGGAAACAAACGAAAACAGAATAAATAAAAATTTCATGGCGCCCTATTTAAGAAGAATCATTGAGCCGCTTTTATAGTTCTTTTTATCAATCTCAAGTTGATAATAATAAACACCCGATGTAACTACGCCGCCGTAGGTATCGTCTCCATTCCATTTTATAAAGGAACCGTTTGTTATCGGTATAGTCTTTATCTTCCTTCCGGTTACATTGTAAATAACTATTGAACCTTCTTTTTGTTGCAAAGAAGAAGGAATTTTTACAAAGAAATTTGTACTTAAATTAAACGGATTAGGATAATTTATAACATCTATCTCTTCACTCTCGGGCATTCCGTTTTTTTCGATTCCCATTATTTCATCAAGCACATAAATGTCATGCTCAACCACCGTATCCGCGCAAACATTAAGAGAGAAAGGCTCTATGGAATAATATTCGATCATATAATAGCCGAGTAAAAAGTGTAAATCTAATTTCCTCACAAATAATTTTGTTGAATATGTGCCATCGTCGTAAATGTCTAAATATTCGTCAAATCTAAGTCGTCCTTTTGTTATTGGGAAACCTCGTTTATTAAAAATATGTCCTTTAAGCGTAAAATAATTTCCATCTATACTATTTGAAGAACCGATGGTCGGTTTACTACAGAGGCAAATATCATTATAGCCGTATCTACACAAAGAATAACCGGAAGGAATTGAGTCAATCAAAGAGCCGGGACAATTTCCAAAGGTTAGAGAATCTGGTTCGAAATACAACGAAGCATCCTTGGAAGGATAGAAAATAAGTTTGACGATATCTCCATTTTTATTGATAGTTAATGGAGAGAATAAGCTATCCGAATTAATCACAAGAATAAAGGCACTATCTTTTACATTCTCCATCCGAATCTTTGAAATCCCTTCGGTTGAAACGACACAAATGCTATCATAATTCTTAGCCAAGTATCCGCCGTAAACAAAACTAAAATCTATTTCCATTATCCATTTGTTGTTCAGGTCAAAGGTAAATTCAGATAAGTATGCAGGTGGAATCAAAATGGGGTTTTCCAATACTGTGTTTGTGGCAGCGAAAAAAAACAAAAGCACAAAAAATGATTTCTTCATTTTACACCCTATAATTTTATTTCAGAATAATTTAGGTTGAAACAACTTTCAAATATTCAAGGCTCAACCTTTTTCTAAGGAAAAAGCGATCTCTATTCTTCTCCCACCTCAAATTCTTTTTCTGCAGTAACCGTTTGCGCGGAATTTTTATCTTTGATGTTTACTACGAGTTTGTATTTCCCTTTAGTAAACGTTGAGTCAAGTTCAAATTGAATGTTGAGTTGTGTATCGGAAAGTTTTTCTTTTTCTTTGTTAATCGTTGTATCTGAAAATTTGTTTGTGACCAACGTTCCATCCGGCTTTTGTAAATCAACGTTGAAACTTATTTCCGAGTTGAAGAGTCCGTCAACTTCGTTTTGTTGGAACCCTTTTACAATTACAGAGGCGTTTACTTCCCATGCCCCGTCTCCCATATCAAACGCAGCCGCTTCGGGATTAACTGCCTGCAATTTTGTTTCTTCTTTTTTACCGCAACCGGCAATTAAAAAAAACGAGAAAAATAAAATTGATAAATATTTCATCTTACACCTTAGTTAAAACTCTTTGCGGCTTAGCGCCGTTACGGTGGAAAATTTACCGTAGCGACGCAAAGACGCAAAGTAAAAAATTATCCGTTCTTTGTTTTGAAGTTATTCATAAACTGAACAAGCGCTTCTGCACCTTTAACCGGGAAAGCGTTATAGACAGAAGCCCGGATCCCACCAACGGAACGATGGCCTTTCAATCCGATAAACTGAGCTTTAGTAGCTTCTTCAACAAATTTCTTTTCAAGTTCTTCACTTGGTAGACGCCATGTGATGTTCATTAGTGAGCGGCTATCTTTTTCAGCGTGTCCTTTGTAAAATCCACCGCTGTTATCAATTGCATCGTAGATTAATCCTGCCTTCGTCAAATTGGTTTTATACATCGCATCAAGTCCGCCGTTCTTCAATAAATATTTTGTAACTAACGCGATGATGTAAATTCCAAAAACGTTCGGCGTATTATAGAGTGAATCATTTTCTGCGTGCGTTTTGTAATTCAACATGGTGTGAAGAGAATCTTGACTTCTTTCCAACAAATCTTTTCTAAGAAGTGTTAACACAACTCCTGAAGGTCCGATGTTTTTTTGTGCGCCTGCGTAAATCATTGCATACTTGTTCACGTCAATTTTTTTGTGAAAAATATCCGATGAAGCGTCACAAACCAGCGGAACGTTTCCAACTTCGGGTTCGCTGTGCCATTCGGTTCCGTAAATAGTATTATTTGAAGTATAGTGAACGTAAGCAGCATCGGTATCAAGTTTTAATTCTTCCTGTCTAGGGATGCGTTTAAAATTTTCCGATTCGGTTGAAGCAGCAATATTTACGGTTCCAACGCGCTTTGCTTCTTTTACCGCCTTCTTAGACCATGTTCCCGTAACGATATAATCTGCTTTGTTTTTGGGAGGCATAAGGTTGAGCGGAACCATTGAGAATTGGAGACTTGCACCTCCTTGCAAAAATAAAATTTGATAATCGTCGCTGATATCTAATAATTGTTTTACACCGTTTTTTGCGTCGGCTAAAATAGCATCAAATGCTTTTGAGCGGTGGCTTATTTCTAAGATTGACATACCAACACCCGGAAGCATAAAGAGTTGTTTCTGGGCTTCTTTTAAAACTTCTTCTGGTAAAATTGCCGGACCGGCATTTAGATTATAAACACGATTTTCCATGTCTCGTTCCCTTTTTTTGTAAATTTATGAAAATACCATTCAAAGTTACAAGAAATTCCCGATACTCTCAACCAACTTCTTGGGTGAGTTTTAGAGAGCCACTTTCGCTTTGGGAAGAGAAAGATAAATAGTGGTTCCGACACCAACGGTACTCTCAATTGAAATATTCCCGCCGTTTTTTTCTGCTAATTCTTTACAGAGGAGCAACCCTAATCCGGTGCCGGACTCGTTAGCGGTGCCTGTGGTGGAATGTCTTGTTTCAATTTTAAAAATTTTCTTTAAGAGGTCAGGATCAATTCCTATGCCGTTATCAACAATGCAAATTTCAACGACATCACTTTTCTCTTCCGCAGAAATGATAATCGATCCTTCCGGATTGGTAAACTTCACGGCGTTTGCAACCAGATTTTGTATGATCGATCTGAAACTATAATTATCAACAAAAACAAAAATGGGATCCAAGATTTTGTTGATGATAGTAATGTTTTTTTTCTCTGAATTTGCTTTAAGCAAAGTAAGAATCTCAGGTATTCCAACTGCAAGATTAATAGTTACGGGAATCAGTTCAATTCTACTTGTTTGAATCCGTGACCAATCAAGCAAATTCTCGATGAGCGTATAGACACGTTCAATTAGTGTTTTCAAGTAGCTAATCGTTTTAATTTTTTCGTCATGTTCCATTGAGTCAAATTCTTCAGAAAGAATTTGAGAATAACCAAGTAATCCGGTAAACGGGCTTTTCAAATCGTGAGCAATAATAGAGAAGAATTTATCTTTTGCCGCATTAGCGTCTTCAAGTTCTTTACTCTTTTGAGATATCGCTTTGTTTTTTTCCTCAAGTAAAATTTGTAGTCTGCGGATTTTAACAAATCTGAATACGAGGAGGAGCAGAATAGCAAAACTGGCAAGAACAACAATGAGAAAAATTTTATTTGTCGTTAGTTGTTTGTCAATTTCAAGTGATTGGATCTTCTTCTCTTTTGTAAGGAGTTCAACTTCCTTTTCCTTCTCATCCATCTCGCTGATGACTCTCAATTCGGCAACTTTATCACTAGTTGCAGTGTTTAAGAGGGAATCGGAAACCAAAGAATAAAGCTTGTGCGTCTCCAACGCTTTCTGGTATTCTTGCTTTGCTTCGTACAAAGAAGAAAGGGCTAAATAGGCTTGCGCGATATTTTTTTTATTCTGATTGTTTTTTGCTTCGAGCAGGCTTTTGTTAAATGCTGCTTCTGCTTCTGCCCAAAGTTTTTGAGAGGCATAAACTTTTCCAAGATTTAAAGTTGTTTTTGAAATTCCAAAAGAGTCATGCAGATTATTCCAAATAGTAAGTGCTTTCTGGAAATATGCCAATGCTTTGGCGAAATCTTTTTTAGCGAAATATACTTCACCCAAATCACTCAAAGAATATGCCTCTCCTACAAGATCAACGCCCTCAACTTTAATTTCTAATGATTTGTTTTGATAATTGATAGATCTTGCGAAATCATTTTTTTTAAAGTAACTGACACCAAGATTGTTCAGTGCTCGGCCAAACACATATTTGTTTTTAAGATTTTGGGACGAGATTAAGCAACGACTTGCATAAATGATTGCTTCGTCTGGTCGATTAAGTTCATTATAGATATTCGCAATATTATTTAGGGTAACTCCGATTTCAAAAGTATCTTTTAGTTTTTCTTTAATAGTTAATGCTTGAGCAAAATAATCAAGAGCGGAAGGATACTCACTCCACTTCCAATAAATTAACCCGATATAATTTAAAGCTTGGGCTTCTTCACGTTTTAGATTTTTCGCTGTAGAAATTTTCAGTGAAATTCTGAAATATTGATAAGCGGGAATGAATTGGTCCTTCTTCCAATAAAGGAGACCAGTTTGGTTATATGTTTCACACAATTGAAAACTATCTTTTAGTTGAAGAAAAATTTCCAATGCTTTTTTAAATTGAGGTTCGGCTTTTCCGAGTTCATTTTTTCGATAATGACTAAATCCAAGATTGCGCCGGGCGATTGCTTCCCCGTATCGATAGTTGATTTCTTTCGCAATTTTTAAAGCCTGCTCTGCATACGTGTTAGGTTGCAAAATAGATTCGCGATTCGTGGCGTCGTCTAGCTGGTTGAGGAGATTAACTTTTTCTACGTCGGAAAGGTCCTTAAGTTTTAGAGCAAGCGAATCTGTTAACTGCTGGGAATATAAAAGTGCCGGGTAAAAGAGAAGACAAAAAACAACAAATGGAAAAATTTTCCATGGTTTCTTCAACGAACAAATATAGTAGGTATTCTTTTTCAATATTTTTCAAAACTCGTATTGTTCCACTTTGCTGTGATTCTTGCAGGAGTGAAACAACATATGCACTTTGTTCAATAGTAATCTACTAAAACGGAAAACAAAACAAAAACTTTAAAAAGGTTAAATTGTATGGATCAACAAACCATCCCGTAATTTCGGTTCAAACCAGGTAGACTTCGGAGGCATCACTTCGTTTGCATCTGAAATGTTCATTAGATCATTTACGGTAACCGGGTAAAGAGAAAAAGCAACGGCAAACTTTCCACTGTCAACAAGTTTTTCCAACTCGGCGCTACCGCGAATTCCACCAACAAAATCAATTCGTTTGTTTGTCCGGGGATCATCGATTCCTAATACAGGCTGTAGTAAAAAATTTTGCAGAATGCTTACATCTAAATGATCACCGACGGAGGAAGAGAGACTATTACTTGCCAATACAGCATCAAGAGCTTTTAACAGGAACCATTCTCCGTCCAGAAACATACAAAATGATTTTGCAGTGTTGGGCTCTTTTAATGTAGTTTTTTCAATTGAAAATTTCTCTGCAACGGCGTCTAGAAATGCTTCTTTTGAATTTCCATTAAGGTCAGCAACAACACGGTAATAGGGAAGAATGTGCAATTGCTCTGCAGGGAAAAGCACGGCGATAAAAAAATTATATTCTTCGGTTCCAGTATGTTCAGGATGCTTTTCCATTTTAACTTTCCGTGCCCGGCTCGCGCTTGCCGCCCGGTGATGTCCATCGGCAATATAGAAGTTTTTTACTTGCGCCATTTCATCAACAAATAATTTATTGTATTTGGTCGGAAGCGTCCAAACGGTGTGCTGAATGCCATCATCAGCCGTGAAGTTATATAATGGTTTTTCTTCCGACGTTATTTTTTCAACTACTTGATCTATGGCAGCAACACCCTTGTAGGTTAAAAAAACAGGACCAGTTTGTGCTTCGGTTGTAACGATATGATTTGTTCTGTCGTCTTCTTTTTCTTTGCGGGTTTTTTCATGTTTCTTAATAATGTCGTTATCATAATCATCTACTGAAAATGTTGCGGCAATTCCGGTTTGCGCCCTGCCGTTCATAACAAGTTTATATAAATAGAAGCTAGGGATTTCATCAATCACTAGCGGAGCGTTTTTTTTTATCTCTTCCAAAACCTCTTTTGCTTTGTGATAAATTTCCTTTGCATAATGGTCAAATGAATCTGGGAAATGAATTTCTGATCTTGTGCAATTTAAAAGACTTAGCGGATTTCCTTTGGCTAATATGCGGGCTTCCTCAGTATTTACTACATCATAAGGAACACTGGCAACCCTTGTCACTACTTCAGGAAGTGGTCGCAATGCTTTAAAAGGACGAATAACAGCCATAAAAACTCCAGGAGATTAAAAATTTGTTCCTTAAAAATCGTAAAATTTTTGACAATAAACCATTCATTTTGCTTTTCTATCTTTTTAGAATTAAATATATTGCACAAAATATATTTGGGATTATGAAGACTTATTCATATTTGTTAGATATTATCGAGAAAAAGGGAGCGGTGTACCTTCTCCTGATTGATCCCGATAAAATATCCGGAGAAAAATTACGTTCTTTCGTTTCAGCTTGTGATAAAGCTGGCGTAGATGGATTTCTTGTCGGTGGCAGTTTGCTCATGGGCGGAAATCTTGAAACTACAATCGACGAGATAAAGCAAAGTAGCAAACTTCCCGTAATTATTTTCCCAGGTGCAGTTCATCAATTGTATGAGCGTGCTGATGCTGTTTTATATATCTCTCTAATTAGCGGGAGAAATGCCGAACACATTATAGGCAAGCATATCATCGCTGCTCCAATTATTAAACAAATGGGTCTGGAACCGATTTCAACGGGTTATATGTTAATTGAATCGGGAACAAAAACTACGGCGGAATATATCAGTGGAAGTTTACCTATACCTCGTAACAAGTCGGAAATAGCAGTTGCAACTGCTTTAGCTGCGCAGTATTTGGGGATGAAATTAATTTATCTTGAAGGGGGTTCCGGCGCACAATTCTCTGTTCCGAAAGAAATGGTTTCTGCGGTTTCAAAGGCTGTTGATATTCCGGTAATTGTAGGTGGAGGAATTCGCACACCACAAGAAGCGCGTGAAAAAGTTGAACATGGCGCAAAGATTGTTGTAACAGGAAACTTTTTTGAAGAAGAAAAAAATTGGAAATTGCTAAAAGAGTTTGCCGAAGCGATCCATCTGAAAAAATAATAGCTATTTAATTAGGGAAACAAAAATTGGACAAACAAAAATTCATTTCCGATTCGCTAACGGAAAGTTCTGAAACAAAGTTAAAAATGTTAAATAGCTGTTCAGGCGATATTGAAAAGGCAGTTGAACTTTTGGTTGAAGCTTATAAAGAAGGGAAAAAACTTTTACTTTGCGGAAACGGGGGAAGCGCTGCTGATTGCCAACACATCGCTACGGAATTAATGATCCGCCTAAATCATCACATACAGAGACCGGCACTTCCTGCAATAGCATTAACAACCGACACATCAAATTTAACTGCCGGCGGAAATGATATTGGATTCGAAAATGTATTTGCCCGTAATGTTGAAGGTTTGGGAAATGAGGGGGATGTTTTATTGGCTATCTCAACAAGTGGAAATTCTCCGAATGTTATTAAAGCTGTAGAGATGGCTCACGCTAAAAGAATGAAAGTTATGGGATTTCTCGGAGGAAATGGCGGGAAGCTAAAATCACTAGTTGATATTCCGGTTGTTATTCCATCAACTAACACACAACGGATTCAGGAGGGGCACATCACGGTTGCCCACATCATCTGCGAACTGACGGAAGAAGAACTTTACGGCAGCAACTAATTTTTTGTTAAAAGAAATTCGATCTTCTTCAATAGAAGCATTGTTACAAAAGGAAATTTTAAGTATTTTTGAAAAGAAGAAATGATACTCTTCGGAGAGATGGCAGAGTGGTTTGAGCCAGAGGCTCATCAACCTTTGGCTGAGAATGCGGCGGTCTTGAAAAAGAAATTATAAATAATACGGAGAGATGGCAGAGTGGTTGAATGCGGCGGTCTTGAAAACCGTTAAGGATGTAAGTCCTTCCGGGGTTCGAATCCCTGTCTCTCCGCCCCTAAAAATTAAGCCTCAATAACGTTCAGAATATGCGTTTTTGAGGCTTTTTCATTGCTTCACTATCCACCAGTTTATATAAAACCCACCTATTTAAACCTGGTTTGGACACTTTTTGGACACTAATTCTTTTCAAAATTATCCGATAAACGGGAAGCTCTGTGAACTCTATTTTTATGTTCTTCATGCTTGAGAAGTCCGTCCAATATTTTAACTTCTGTATGCAAATGGAGTTGAAAAGACACTCCTATTTTTATCGGAAATAATTATATCGGGAGAATTCAAAATATTATTCTTATTTTTGATCTGACAAAGAAAATTCTTGCTTTGGGCAATCTTAAATTGATAACGGAAAAGAACATTACATTTCAGAAGCCCGCACCAGAAATTTCTTTTAATGGCAATTTCTGAAATCAATTTCAAATTTTAAAATCTTTAAATGAAATCAAAATACAATTACAGTTGTTTCTTGAGGTATTAGATGAAAATAAAGTTACTTTTTTTATCCCTATTCTTTTTTGTTGATTCTTTCGCTGGTTCAAATATTAAACCCAAAGAAATACTGTTCATCTATCCGAATCCAGGCTCGCAATTTATTCATGTCAATTCAACGATCATTATAAAAGTTGATGAAAAATATCTATCTCAATTAAACAACAAATCAATGAATTTTTCCGTCGTAGGATCAAAAAGCGGTTATCATAGCGGTAAAATTTTAATTTCAAAAAATACCGTAATTTTTGAACCAGAGACAATGTTCGAAGCTTCCGAGAAGGTAGATGTTACTATTCTGCCGCCTTTTTTTGTCCCCGGACAAGTCTATACATTTTCATTCGAAACAAATTCGATAAAGGAATTTGATCCTAAAGTATTTCAGCCATTTTCGGATGACAATAATTTTTTAGCCTTAAATAAAACAAGTGCTGAATATAATACAGTCGGAAAACCTACTTCAATAAATGGTGTAACTGTTCCAAGCGACTTCCCTAAAATCAATGTTGTCATCTCAAACCAAACTGCACCGGGAAAAATATTTATTTCCAACTGGGGTGGTACTTCATATATGATGATAATGGAAAATGACGGCACTCCTTATTTTTACAAACGATTCCCGGGCAGCACTCAAACACGTGACTTTAAAGTCCAGCCTACCGGAACTCTTACCCGGCGCGTGTATGAGAATCTTAATTGTTTTGTTGAAATGGATTCGCAATACACAACCATTGATACTTTTAGGTGCAAGAATGGTTATGGAACCGATGAGCACGATATCCAGTTATTGCCCGACCACCACAGTTTTATGATCGCACTGGATTATCACAGTGTGGATATGAGCAAAATAGTCTCCGGAGGTCAAACCAATGCTACCGTGATAGGGAATAGCATTCAGGAACTTGATGAAAACCATAATATTGTTTTTCAATGGAGTTGTTGGAATAATTTTAATATCGCGGATGCTGTACACGAGAATCTCCAAGCGAATACCATCGATTATATTCACATGAATTCAATAGCCATTGATTATGATAGTAATATTGTTATTTCCAGCAGACACTTGAGCGAAATAACGAAAATCAATCGAAAGACGGGTAAAATCATGTGGAGATTTGGTGGAGCTCATAACCAGTTTACTATTGTTAATGATCCGTATGGTATATCTTACCAGCATAATGTTAGACCTGTCCCTGGAAAACCGGATCAGTATACTATTTTTGACAATGGAAATTATCATTCCCCCAATTTTTCGAGGGTTGTTGAGTTCAAAATAGATACCTTAAACAAGACTGCTACAAAAGTTTGGGAGTACCGCCATTCTCCAGATTATTACACCAGTTGGATGGGAAATGCCCAGCGTCTTCCGAACGGGAATACCTATATTGATTGGGCAGATAATCCGTTACCCAAAGCTTACGAAGTAACTCCATCGGGTCAAACGGTGTATCAAGCTAATTTCGATCAAAGCATGCCTTGTTATCGCTCCTACCGTTTTGAGTGGGAAAGTGTATTGAAAGTTCCATACTTGATAGCGGAATCTTATTCAGATAAAGTTACTTTGATATTCAATAAGTTCGGAGACAACACAGTTAAGAAATATATAGTCTATGTGGGACTTTCACCTCATCCTGTTACTCCAATAGATAGCACATCGGGTACGTCAATTGATCTATCAAATTTATCAAACAATAAGCTATACTATTTTCGTGTGACCGCTCGGAATATTGCTGGGATTGAAAGCGATTATTCAAACGAGGAAAATGTACAAGTAAAGTTCACGCAACCTGGGCAAAATTTAATAGTCAATGGAGATTTTTCGTTAGGGAATACCATTTGGACCTTTAATGCAAGGAATGGAGCTGCTGCACAAGGGACTGTAGAAAATGGTGAGTATGTTGTTAGAGTTACGAATAGCGGCACAGCTTATTCCGATATTCAACTAATCCAGGGAAGTTTTCCGTTGATAAAAGGGAAACATTATACATTTGAATTTGATGCTAGATCAACCGGTAATAGGGTGATGGAGCCGAGAATAGCTCAAAACGGTGGAAATTATGTTGTCTATTCTAAAACAGGTCCTATCGTACTCACTTCTCAAATGACCCACTTTAAATATCCATTTGAGATGACCGATCCGACTGATTATTTAGCAAGAGTTGTTATGAACTGTGGGACTTCAAATCTCACTTGTTATTTTGATAATATCTCTGTAAAAGAAGATTTGACTTCTGATGCGGCGGACAATAATCCAAGTGTGCCGGGAGATTTTATGCTCTATCAGAATTATCCGAATCCATTCAATCCTGTTACTGAAATTAATTACTCACTTCCGGAATTAAGTTATGTTAATATAGAGATCTTTGATATACTTGGGAGAAAAATTAAGACGTTGATGGATTCGCAGCAAGATGCAGGATTGCATCATGTAAAATTCGACGCATCAAATCTTACTTCGGGGATATATTTTTATAAATTTGATGGTAGAACATTAAAAAACGAAAAATCTTTTTCAAAAATAAATAAAATGTTGGTGCTTAAGTGAGCAAGAAAATATTTTGGAGTGTTAAATGAAATCTTATATGTTATTTATACTGTTTATTCTTTTTTATAATGCGACTGAGGCGCAAAATAATTACTTCTACATCTCGCCAAAACCAAATTCGATCTTGGTATCAAGTGAAACAAATATTATTTTGCGGAGTGCTGGTACTGTAGATCCTTCTTCATTAGCTTCAAACCTGATTAGCGTTCAAGGAGCTCAAAGTGGCCTTCATTCAGGGAAGCTCATCCTTTCTGATGATAAGAGGACAATCATTTTTAATCCATTCAGTAGTTATGTTCCTAATGAAATGGTTACAGTGCATCTCTCCGATGGGATTAAAACTGTTGATGGAAAAAGTACAGGTGCGATTGAATTTTCATTTAAGATATCTCCTCTTCAAAAAAAGACAGATTTTGCCAACGAATTATATTCGGGGGATGAATCCCAGAATAATAAATCCGGTTTAGAGAATTCTTTTTCTCCTCTTTCAACTGATTCAGTACCGGCAGATTTACCAACTATCACGGTAGGGACATCAAACAATCCTGCCGATGGAAAAATATTTCTCACAAACCAATCACAGACTACCTCTAAAACTATAGGAACTTATCTGTTGATTTATAATAACGATGGGAGCATAGCTCAGTATTATAAGATTCCTCAATCAGGAAGTCTATTTAAGATGGAACAGAGTGGACAACTTTCCTATAACCTTAAGGGGAATGGTAATAGAATTATTATGGATACTTCTTTTGTTCCTGTTGATACATTAAAATGTGGTAACGGCTATAAGGCAAACGGCCATGACGCCCTTCTGCTGCCTAATGGTCATGCTATCCTATTTGCAAATGATAAGCAAAGTGTTGATATGAGCCAGTTAGTACAAGGTGGAGATCCAAACGCAAAAGTTACAGGGATAGTAATACAGGAGCTTGATGCTTCAAAAAATGTTGTTTTTCAATGGCGTAGCTGGGACTATCTACCCATCACCGCTTCTTACTTTGACCTTACCATGGTAGATATCGACTTGATTCATCCTAATGGTTTGGCGATTGATAAAGAAGGCAATATTCTTGTCTCACTGAGGCACCTTTCAAATATTGTAAAGATTAACAGAGAAACCGGAAATGTGCAGTGGATACTTGGTGGTAAACTGAACGAGTTTACTTTTATTAACGAGCATGAAACCAATAGCCCGACCTATTTTTCATATCAGCATAACATAGAAGTTTTACCAAACGGGAATATAACTTTGTTTGATGATGGCACTCAACATACCCCTCAATATTCACGTGGAGTTGAATATAAAATAGATGAGCAGCTGAAAACGGCAACTATGATATGGGACTACAGGCATACTCCGGATATTTATACCGATGCGATGGGTTCTGTTCAAAGGTTGCCAAACGGAAATACAATTATAGGCTGGGGAATTAAAACCGGCACCGGAATTCCTGTGTATACAGAAGTTCACCCAGATAATACGATCGCATTAGAACTGTTCTTTCCCGTAGGGCAGTTTTGTTATAGGGCATATAAATACCCATGGATAAGTCAGACTCCCGATGCTTCTATCACCATCAATGAAATATTGGAAGGGAATACTTACAAGTACAGTAATTCATCGGTGTCTACCGGGATTAAAATAACGTTTAAACAACTAAGTACAACATCGATATATTGCAGTAGTATCTGCAACAAATACAATTACTCTCCTACAAAGCCGGTTTTTATTGACACCGCTCCCATTTTGGCTCCACATTATTTTAGTTTTATGGGGCAGGAAATTACTTCTTTCTCTGGTGAAGTGCATGTCGACTTAAATAAATTCCCAGGGATTTCCGTCCCCTCAAAAACTCAAGTTTATGTAAAACAACTCTATGGTGAAGTTTTTATACCACTTGCTACGAGCTATGATTCAGCAAAAAATGAATTGGTATTTAATACAAATGTTTTCGGTGAATTTGCTTTTGGAGTTCCTCAGAGCGTTTCAACTTTAGCTCCTGTTCCTTTTTCACCAAAGGACCAACAGATTGTAAATGGAGAGTCTTCAATAAACTTGTTATGGGGAACAAAAGGGACTGTTCAAACTTACAATCTTCAGGTATCAATCGATTCGACTTTTTCAAATCCTGTGATTGATATTAAGAATTTAACAACAACCTCGTATACACTAAGTTCTATGACCAATAACGCAGAATATTTTTGGAGAGTAAACAACAGCAATTCAGCTGGAATTAGTGAATGGTCAACTGTAAATAAATTTTATACCGCATCACCTTATATAAACATAACGTCCCCTAACGGTAGTGAAAATGTTTATGTGGATTCCATCTATATAATACGATGGCAATCAAATGTTAATGATAAGTTTAATATTGATTTAATTAAGGACAATAGTTCAGTTGTTGTAATTGCCGATTCAATTACTTCTAATACGAATGCTTTTATGTGGGAAGTCCCTTCATCGATCCAAATTGATTCTTTGTATAAAATCAGAATTACTAGTATCGATCATGTAAATCTAATAGATACTAGTGAGCACACATTTTCCATAATTAAGGCAATTACAGACGTTTCGGATTCGAAAAATTCTATTACCACTTATCAACTGTGTCAAAACTATCCAAATCCATTCAATCCAAACACAAGTTTTAGATATTCATTAAAGAATCAACAATTTGTAACTTTTAAAATATTTGATCTGCTTGGCAGAGAAATTGTGACATTGGTTAATGAAGTTAAATCTGCTGGCACTTATGAGTTAAACTGGAATGCAGCCCATGTACCAAGTGGTATTTATTATTATCGTTTACAAGCCGGGAATTTTATTGATACAAAGAAGCTGGTTTTATTGAAGTAGCATTTATGTACTGATAGATATAACGAGCAGTAAAGTAACTCAAATCAAAAAGGTTATTCTATTATGATTTAGCTAAAAAGTATCGCGTGGAGGTTAATCAATTTTATGATTCTATCTCTTACTCGTTTATTTCAGTAATAAGTCTGATGGCTTCTCATTACATCGATATTTTTTTTTGATAATGCAGAGTATTGTTGAATTTAAAACTTAGGAGTTTTTGGTTTATTTTTAAAATTGATCTCATGCACTAGACTTACTTTTGAAGTAAATATATATTTCTATTCTGAAGAAGATAGATCTTTTATTAAAATAGAAAAGATATAATTTAAGTTGGAAAAGAAATATTGTAGTATTATTTTACGTTGGAGTAAAAATTCTAAAATCCAGTGAAATGAAAACAATTACGTGAAAAAGATATCCATATTAGTAATCGAAGATAATCGCCTTTTGCGTGAAGGCATTTCTGCTATGCTTAAAAAGCAACCTGATATGAATGTGATTGCTACTTTCGGGAATGGAGAAAATATTCTTGTTGAAGTTACAAAACACAAACCAAATATTGTTCTTTTAGACCTTGGATTGCGGAGCCAAAGTAGTTTGCAAATCGTAAAATTGCTCAAGAAGCAATTTGAGACTGTTAAAATAATAGTGATGGATCTTATTCCCCTGCAGACTGACGTTCTTGAATTTGTTCAAGCAGGGGTCTCGGGATTTATCCTTAAAGATGCAAACATCGCTGATTTTTATAAAACCATCCGGTCAGTTTTTGAAGGGGCACAAGTGTTACCGCCTCATTTAACCGGCTCACTGTTCAGTCAAATTGTTGAACATGCACTTCACGGGTCATCACCTTCCCTGATAGTCGAATCGGTTCGTATGACAAAACGCGAACGCCAAGTGATCGAACTAATTGCCGATGGCTTTGCTAATAAAGAAATCGCACAAAAACTTCATCTCTCAACATACACTATAAAAAGTCATGTGCATAATATCCTTGAAAAATTATCGCTTCACACGCGTGTTCAAGTTGCAAATTACGCACATATTGCGGACTCATATAATTCTGCTACAGATACTACCTCATTGATCGAAGAGTAATTACCTTCATATAACTCATTCTCAAGATCTAATCCTTTTTTCATCCTTTCGACCGATTGATTATACATCTCAAATAAGTGCACTTTGCAATTGTAAAACTGAAAACAGTTCAGCATGAGTATTGTTAATTCTTCCAAGAAAGATTTGACAATAAGTTTCATTTGCAAATAGATGAATTAGAGAAATCGAAAAAAATCAATTGCTCCTTTTCCCAATTCATTTGTTGTTTCCAAATGAATCGTTCTTATGCTTCAACTTTAGATTCATTATAACATGAGATGATACGATGAACAAAATTAGATTGTTACTGATCGAAGATAACCGGCTGCTTCGAGACGGCATCATGTCGATTCTAAAACCGCATAAGGATATTGTTGTTATTGCGGCTTCCGGTGATGGAACGAATACTCTTCTCAAAATTCAGCAGTTAAAACCAAACGTTGTTCTTTTAGACCTCGGATTGAGAAGTCAAAATAGTTTGCATGTTGTCGAAATAGTGAAGAAAGATTTTCCCAAAGCCAAAATAGTAGTTATGGATCTTGCCCCTGTGCAAGCCGATATCTTGCAATATGTTAAGGCCGGCGCAAATGGATTCATTCTTAAAGACGCTTCGCTAAATGATTTTTTAATAACGATACGAGCGGTCGCCGACGGATCAACGGTGCTGCCTCCTCTGCTTGTCAATTCACTTTTTTCTCAGATTGTTGAACATGCCATTAAAGAAGGAGACATTACACTAAAAGAAGCGGTTCAAATGACGAAGCGCGAGCGTGAAGTTATCTCGTTACTTAGTGAAGGTATGAGCAATAGAGAGATTGGACAAAGCATTAAAATCTCTACTTATACAGTTAAAAGCCACATTCACAATATTATGGAGAAACTTGCTTTACATACCCGACTTGAATTAGCAAACTATTCGTTCAATGTAGAATCTTTGAATTCCATTTCTGCGAGTATTTCCATGATGCCCAATTAAAAAGTAAACTATAAATATAAAAAGTAAAAGAAAATTTCAGTTGAATTAAAATAAAGGAGAAAAAAATGAAAAATGTAATACTTGGAATTCTCAGCCTGGCGTTCATCGTTGTCCTTGCTGGTTGTGCCAAAGCAACAGACCCTCAATTCCGCATTCACAATGAGCGAGCGGATAAAGCGAATGTGCAGATACAAACTTCGGGCGGCAACACTATAAACATTAATGATGTAGAAGCAGGTCAAGCAACGGCGTTCCAGACATGCTCAGAAGGTAATATTGTTGCAACCGCAGTAATTCAGAATGAGTCTTTGTCACCCCAAATATCATTCTTCGCTACAAAGGATACACGCTACACTATAGTAATTCAGGCGGGAGTTACACCGGCACTTCGCGTTGATAGAGAATAAAATAAAAAAATATTCAGAACAGAAATTAGTATTGTGATTATTTTTCTTGTTCTATCAGTACGAAATAGTCTTGTGTTAAATTATTCACTCGCGTAAGAGTTAGTTCCTTTTTCATCCCTTTGGGCTATTTATCAGTCTCTTATTTAATTCTATGTTCATTGCGTGAATAATGGGTAAATAGTTATCCCGCTTGTTCACAAGAATAATTTCAAACTATAAAGAGGTTTTTGTGAAAAACATTAGATTTACATTTAGAGAGAGAATTATGAAACTGCTTGTACGGTCGCTTCAATTTTCAATTGTAATTATTGCGTTCACAACGCTAATAACTACGCAAACAAGCGCGCAGGTGAACATAAAACTTGGTGGTGGTTTGGGAATGATGAGTCCGGCTTCAGACTTAAGCGGCTCAACAATGGAGTATTATAACGGCTCCAATTATGGACTTGGCAGCGGTCTTAACATTCAAGCAAAGGCAAAGATCGGGTTGTCCGGCTTCAATCTCACCGGTGAAATTGATTATGCTTCTTTAAGTAACTCCGGGAATTCTGAACCGGGCCAAGGAGTCGTGGATATTTCACAAAAAATTCTCTCCTTAAAAATTGGACCCGAGTTTCGTCTCAGCTTACCGGTTGTGCCGGTTGTTCCATACCTCGGTATAAACCTTGCATTGAATTCATTCAGCGGAGAGGCGACGTTTCAAGGTGTCTCAAAGGTTCCGAGCGCAACTTATAGTGTAAATAGTGCAACGCGATTAGGTATCGGGTTCGCAGCTGGAGCTGAAGTGAGCGTAGGTCCTTTTCTATCGCTTGATTTTAATCTCTCTTACAACTTAATGAATGTTTCAGGTAAAGAGTGGAACGATGTTAATCCGGGAATAAACCAACGTATTGATTCTTATCTTTCTTTGAATGACGCCGCTGATCCTTTTTACAACTCAGACGACGATAAACATTTCATCTCAAAAGCCCGAAGTATTCACTCAGTTCTGTTTACTGTGAGTCTTTTATTCGGTTTGTAGTTCCTTGCTAAAAATTGAAATAAAGCAGCGACCTTACACACAATCAATTTATAAAAAGGAAATTTTATGTTAAAGAAAGTAGTACTAACACTTGGATTAACAATGTTGATGCTTACCCAAGTCAATGCACAAAGCATAAATCTTGGTCCGCAGATTGGTTATCAAAAAGCCCAAGATGCCGACGAAGGAAAATTTATGGGTGGAGCAGCTTTGCGCTTAAAGTTAACCAATAGTATTGGCGTTGAAGCGTCTATCAACTATCGCTCGGAAGAATACTCTGATGGAGCATTAACCGTTAAGAGTTGGCCGGTGATGATAACCGGTTTATTTTATCCGATCCCCATAGTTTATGGAGCAATCGGTACAGGTTGGTATAATACAACATTCGATTATGACCAAAGCAGATTTCCGTTTCAGTTTGTTGCTGATGAAACCAAACAGAAAATCGGCTGGCATTTTGGCGGTGGTTTGGAATTGCCCGTCGGAACAAGTTCAATATTAACGGCTGACATCCGGTATGTTTTTATTGATTACGATTTTAGTAGCGTACCTGGCATGGGCGACAAGAGTAGTGATTTCGTCGTCTTTACCGTCGGGTTGCTTTTTGGTCTATAACTATTTTTTTAAGAAGAAGAGTTTCAATTAAGATGATCGAGAGTTATTCGTTATAGCTACATGTTGTAAGAATTTTGAATAAGATTTTTTGAATAGGGAATTAATTTTTATTGATCTTACTCATGTACAAGCAAGGTGAGTTTATTGTGTGTAAAAGTATACCCCACCAGATTTATCAATACAGATACTTCACTCAATGAACTTTTAATCAACCGTAAAATAGAGTTGAGGGATCATCGATTATCCCACCTCTCTTAGTGGAATATCGATTTTTCCAAATTGTCACTTCCGCGAGCATGGAGGATTAATAATTTCCTCTTCAACAGAATACAATTTGTCCCGGTTTTTTTTCTTCCCCCAAAGGAGCTAGTTCCTTTTTCATCCCTTAGAACGATTGCTTCAGTTTTACTCCGTAGGTAGTTTATAATTGAACTTGAAGTTTAAATTTCAAAATGAAATATTTAATACAATAACAAAGGAGAACGATCATGAAAGGCAATGAAAAATTAATCACAGTCCTGAATTCACTTCTGGCAGATGAACTTACTGCAATAAACCAGTACATGGTACATTCTGAAATGTGCGAAAACTGGGGCTATGGCAAACTTCATTTAGCTATTAGAAAGCAGGCAATGGATGAGATGCATCATGCTGAATGGCTTATCGAGCGAATCATTTTTTTTGAAGGTGCACCAACGGTATCTAAACTCAATACTATAAAAATTGGTAAAACTGTTTCAGAAATGATCAGCAACGACGACGATGATGAACTCGAAGCTGTCCGCACTTATAATGACGCGATCAAACTCGCTCGTGAAGTTGATGACCAAGGTACTGTTGATCTGCTAACTAAAATACTCAAAATGGAAGAAGGTCACGTTGATTGGGCAGAAATCCAACGCGCACAGATCGATCAAATGGGAATTGAGAATTATCTAGCTAATCAATCCGAAGGTGTAACAACCTGATTTTTCAAGAAGGTTTCAAAATCTGTACACCGTTACAATAAAAAAAATAAAAACAGGACGGATTCAAGAAATGCAATAATGATTTTTCTTTTAGAAAAAGATTGAGGATTGAAGGTACACGTCAAGTCATAAAATAAAAGGTATGTAAAATGAAAAATCTATCATCAAGTACAATCACTACAGAAGACGGAACAGTAATTTACTTCAAGGATTGGGGCTCCGGGCAACCGGTCGTTTTCTGTCATGGATGGCCGCTCAATTCTGATGCATGGGAAAGCCAGATGGTTTACCTCGCATCCAACGGTTGTCGCTGCATCGCTCATGATAGACGTGGTCACGGCCGTTCGAGCCAGCCATGGAACGGTAACGATATGGACACTTACGCCGATGATCTTTCGGAGCTCATCGAAACACTCGACTTGAACGGAATCACTTTGGTAGGTCACTCGACTGGTGGCGGAGAAGTTGCCCGTTACATCGGACGTCATGGAACTAAACGTGTTGCAAAAACTGTTTTGATGGGATCGGTAACACCGCTGATGCTTAAGACGGATGCTAATCCAGGAGGCTTGCCGATAAAAATATTCGATGACATCCGCGTCGGTGTCGCTGCCGATCGTTCGCAGTTCTTCAAAGACCTCACGACACCATTCTACGGTGCGAACAGAATAGGAGCGAAGGTTAGTCAAGGTGTCCGCGACGCTTTCTGGTTTCAGGGAATGCAAGGCGGACTTAAGAATGAACTCGATTGTATCAAGGCTTTTTCTGAGACTGACTTCACAGAAGATTTAAAGAAATTTGATGTGCCAACATTAATCATTCACGGCGATGACGATCAGATTGTGCCAATTGGCGCTTCTGCTCACGCATCGGTAAAACTAATTAAGAACGCGACTTTGAAAATTTACCCTGGTGGTCCGCATGGCATTGCAGACACGCATAAAGACAAGCTCAACGCCGATTTACTGGAATTCATTAAATCATGATCTTGCTTTGTTAATGCCGCAAACAAACAGAAAACGTTGGTGATTATATGTTATTAAAAGATAATAATTAGCTAAGGAGTTATATAGAATGGACAAACAACACATTCTTTTTAAGTTGATGGGCGCATACATTATTTTCATAGTTGTGTTTGCCCCTTCAGTCTCTTTTACGCAACAAGGGGAAATCATTTCAAGTTATGGTCCTACTAATCAGACAGAAACTTTCGATCAAATTAAAGCGGCACGCATGGCTGTTAAATCTGAGCGAGCGAAACAGCATATGAAAATGTTAAATTCCCGTTATGATCTTTCAAAGAAAACTAATGCAAACATCCTTATGTCAGGAGGAAAACCTATTCCAATAGGACCGACAGCAAAACTTCACGGAGTAACATGGGAACAGCTAAATAAAATGACTCCGGAACAAATCAAAGAGAAGGGAATTTTCCCGTACAAACCACTACCGTTTCCTGATCATGCAGAAGGTGGAATGCTCTTCCCGGAGATGATAACTAAACTGCTTCCAAGATTAGTCCGCTTTGATCTGGATTTCGATCTACCCGAACATATTCTTCCTGACCCGGCTCCGGCAATTTACCTTACAACCCGTCCCGACCTTGGTGATGTAGCAAAGGGACGACTGATCACAATCGACAATTACTATGAAATTTTTAACGGAATTCTGAATCCAAAACAACTTGAAGGTTTGCGCCTTCTGGTAACCCAATTTCCCCAACAACAATTCAACGCTACTGAAGACAGACGAACAGACAATCACGATGGTATGCTGGGCGTAACATGTTTTGATTGTCATGCGAACGGTAATAGCAATGGAGCCACTCATCTTGTTGGAGATATCCGACCGCAAGAATTTCGCCATCGTATTGAAACGCCAACATTGCGAGGAGTCAATATCCAACGCTTGTTCGGTTCGCAGCGTGCTATGAAGACGGTGGAAGATTTCACCGAGTTTGAACAACGTGCTGCTTATTTTGATGGAGACCATGTTATGGCTGCTAAAAAAGGTGTGAACGTTTTAGAGAGAGGCTCGCAAGTACATTTCATGGCGGAATTTATGGCGATCCTTGATTTTCCCCCGGCGCCCAAACTAAATATTTACGGCAAACTTGACCAGACCAAAGCTACTCAAAGTGAATTGCGCGGTGAGGCGCTTTTTAACGGCAAAGCTCAATGCGCATCCTGTCATCCCGCACCTTACTATACTGATAACAGTATGCATGACCTGAAGGCTGAGCGTTTTTATAAACAGGAACTAGTAAACGGAATGATGATGGCGCACGACGGGAACATTAAAACATTCCCGTTGAGAGGTATCAAAGATTCTCCACCTTATATGCACGACGGAAGGTGTTTTACTCTTGAGGATATAGTAGAGTATTTCAATCTGATTCAACAACTCGATTTGAAATCCGAAGAAAAGAAAGATCTTGTTGCTTTCATGCGAGCTTTATAGAAAAA
>Ga0172379_10003279_pt1 | contig 26168 bp, 30 predicted proteins | sample GrowelOW334metaG_FD_119756 | JGI IMG/M metagenome (GOLD analysis project Ga0172379, IMG submission 119756) | Groundwater microbial communities from an aquifer near a municipal landfill in Southern Ontario, Canada - Groundwater well OW334 metaG | ecosystem: Environmental > Aquatic > Deep...
GGAGTCGTGGCGGATGAACGAGCGCGAGGCGGCGAGCGCATCGCCCTTCGCGTGCTTCGCTTCCCCTCCTTTCAAAAAATCTCCGCGTACGAGACGATACCCGCGCTTTGGATTTTTGTCCGCATGAAATTCCACCGAGAAATTTTTTCCTTCCTGCTCCTCATATTTTTTGAGAAGCTTCGGCGACGGACGTTTCGTATTATAGAGGACGAAATTAACGCGTCCTTTTCCGACAATTCCCTCGATGGCGTCCACGTAATCATCCACTCCAAATCCTTCTGTCTGTCCTTTTTTGTTCGTCAGATTCACATTGTAAATAAGCGGCGCGGAAGATTTTCGTATCGCAGACGCGACTTCGGGAATAATAAGATTCGCAAGAATGCTTCCGTAAATATCTCCCGGACCGATAACAATAACATCGGCATTTTTAATGGCAGCGACGGCAACAGGATTTGCTTTTACAGGCGATGCAAAGAGAAGCCTTTTCACACCCGTCTTTTGAAATTTGGCGTGATCGATATTGTCCTCTCCTTCAATAAAAGTACCGTCGGAAAGTTCCATGCGAAGTTCCGCTTTGCTTCCTGTCACGGGAATAACGCGCCCTTTGACTTTCAATATCTCCATCGCGGTATCAATTCCTTCCAGAAAATTTTTATGGGTTTTTTCCAGCGCGGAAAGAAAAAGATTTCCGAAGCTATGACCGCGCAGTCCGCCTTCGGTAAAGCGGTAATTCATCAGCGTTCGCATATCATCCGAAGCATCGGAGAGAGCGACAAGACACTGCCGAACATCGCCGGGCGGAAGCACGCCGAGTTCATCGCGCAGCACGCCGCCCGATCCGCCGTTATCCGCCATAGAAACGACCGCGCCTATTTCAACCGGATATTTTTTAAGCCCGGAAAGAAGCATGAAGCTGCCGGTTCCGCCGCCGATGGTTACTATTTTTTTCATATAAATTTGTTTTTGTCCGTCCGTGCCTCCTCCCCTCTTCAGAGGGTGAGGAATGGGAAGGGACCCATTCCGTAAAACTTTCTTGAGATATTTTGTGAGGTACGAAACAAAATATCCAAAAAGTGTACAGTCCATGTAATGGAGGATTGAGGTGGGGTTGTTTTAATCACTGTTCTCTGCCTAAAAATCACCCCCTCCCAGCCTCCCCCTCTGAAGAGGGTGAGGAGCACGAACGAAGAAATAATAAAAAAAGAGGTGCTGACAGGTATAACCCACCAACACCCCAAAGGTTACTCCCTTATCTCGTCTTTCGCAAGAATGTTCAAAAAAAACTTGAGTTCGCCCACATTCGGAGGGCGTCTATTACGTTTTTTTCAAATTGCGCTCGGCTCTTTTTTGAATAATGCAGAACGGTTATATTTCCCGTATAGACATTTTCCATTTTGGCATCAATATCCCCTCTTGACCAAAAGACTCGACGTTCGGCTTCTTTTTTCGTTATCGGCACATCATCGCCAAAAACAAAATGTTCATGGCGATGAATAATATGAAGACGATACCAACGCCCGGTAAAAAAGTTTCGTAATTTTATGAACAATGACATATTTCCTCCTTCAAGAATTCCACGCTTCTTGCCAGAGATTAACATATAAAGAAACTGCCGGCAATTATACCGGCAGTTTTGTTTGTTACTCCACCGTAACCGATTTCGCGAGATTTCTTGGTTTGTCTACGTCTTTTCCTCGCAGAACCGCTATGTGATACGCGAGAAGCTGAAGCGGCACGACCGCGACGATTGGCGCTAAAAGTTCGTCCACTTCGGGAATAAGAATGATTTCCGTTCCCTCGTCTTTGGCAATCTTCGTACCGGGCGAAGCGAAAATAAATAATTTCCCATTCCGCGCGCGGACTTCTTTCAAGTTTGATTGAAGTTTTCCTGCAAGCGCATCGTTCGGCGCGACGGCAATGACGGGCATATTCTCGTCAACGAGCGCGAGCGGACCATGTTTTAATTCTCCCGCCTGATACCCTTCCGCGTGAATGTAGGAAATTTCCTTGAGCTTGAGCGCCCCTTCGAGAGCAATCGGATATTCAATACCGCGTCCGAGATAGAGACAATGCTCTTTTTCTACGAATTTCGGAGCGAGAGCGCGAAGCGTTGAATCAAGCAAAAGCGCATCTTCTATTTTTTCAGGCAGTTCCAAAAGTCCTTTCGTGATAGTTTTTTTTGTTGCCGAAGAAATTGTCCGACGAACGCAACCAAACACCACCGTCAAAAGAAGAAGTGCTACCAATTGCGTCGTGAACGCTTTGGTGGAAGCAACGCCGATTTCTTTTCCTGCGCGAGTAAAAATAGTAAGTTCCGCATCTCTCGTCAAAGAACTTTCGGGAACGTTGCATATCGCGAGCGTGTGAGCGCCCGGACTTTCTTTTTTGACCATGTTGAGACAAGCCAGCGTATCGGCTGTTTCCCCCGATTGCGAAATGAACACGTAGAGCGTGCCTTTTCTGAAGCGTGGATTGCGATAACGATATTCGCTTGCCACATCAACATTGCACGGAAGATCCGCGATGGGTTCCAACCAGTATTTTGCCGCGAGTCCCGCATGATAGCTTGTACCGCACGCGATAATTTGCACGGAAGAAATTTTCCGAAAGACAGAAAGCGCTTTTTTGCCGAAAGAATCTTCGCGAATTTCTCCGCCAACCAAAGCATCTTTCACCGTATCGCGAATCGCTTTCGGCTGGTCATACATTTCTTTTTGCATGAAGTGTTGAAATCCGGCGAGTGAAGTATCGCTCGCTGTAAGCTCGCTCGTTATTATCGGACGATGAACTTTTTTTCCGCTTGCATTGCGAAAAGCGCAGCCATCGGCAAAAATTTCGGCAACGTCGCCGTCTTCCAGATACGTGAATTTATTCGTTTCAGAAATGAGCGCGGAAACATCCGACGCCACGAACATCTCCTCATTGCCGAAACCGACCACGAGAGGACTTCCGAAACGTGCCGCGACTATTTTGTCGGGAGCATTGGGACTTATGACCGCAATAGCGTACGTGCCTTTGAGTTCGCGAACCGCTTTTTCCACGGCACCAAAAAGATCGCTCTCGCAACTTAAATAATAGTCCACAAGATGTGCGATAACTTCCGTATCGGTTTCCGAAGAAAATTTATAGCCTCGCGATTCAAGCAGCGCGCGCAGTTTTTCGTGATTTTCAATAATGCCATTGTGCACCACCGCCACTTGGTTTCCATCAGAAACATGAGGGTGCGCATTTTTTTCCGAAGGCGCGCCATGAGTCGCCCATCTCGTATGAGCGATGCCGACGCTTCCATTCAAATCGTGTTCATGAAGACGTTTTTCCAATTCCGCGACTTTCCCAACGGATCTGATGCACTCTATTTTGCCGTTCTCAATAACGGCAACACCTGCGGAATCATACCCGCGATATTCAAGAGCACGAAGCCCGCTTAACAAGATCGGGACTGCCTTCTTATTTTTTCGTACGACTCCAACAATTCCACACATAATTTTACCTCCGTTTACGTTAATTTGAAGTACTTATGATAACGAATTTTTTAACAAAAAAGTTACCTCTAGGGCAAGATTACCATGATGTATAACGTATGACAACCACAAAAAAAGGGCTCCAATATAGAGCCCTTTTGTCGATTATTTCTTTGCTGTTTCTTGTTTTTCTTTGATCACGGCGCGCTGAATTTCTTCAAGTTCATCGCGCATAGCGGTTTCATCCTTATGAATATACGGAAGAGCGATCCTTCGCAACTGCTCAACCGGCAATTGCATCAATACAGACCGGAATGAATCAAGAAAAATCTTCTTTTCCTTTTTTGCCGTGCCGTAGTAGCAAGCAAGAACCAGAAACCCAACAATCACTGCGGATATAATAATGAGCACCGCACAGGCTCCGAATGGACCTAAACCCATGACACACCTCCTTCAAGGTAATTTATTTCTGATATAAGTATATCACGTATACTTATTTTGTCAATCTGCCGTTTATTATCGCGTTAAATTTCTCGCCTCTATCAAACTCATTTTTAAACTTCTCAAAACTCGCCGATCCAGGAGAGAAAAGGACGGTTCCCTTTTTGGCGGCAAACGCATATTCCACACACTCCTCCAGTGACTCAAAAAGAAGTATTTTTTTACCTGCCCTGAGCGATGCCGAAGGGGTGTTCCAAAATTTTATTTTCACAAGCTCCGCGATAAGTTTTTTCGTAGCGGAACCGTTCAAAAGAACGAGTTCTGATGGCTTGAGCGTTTTCTTTATTTCTTTCGCCAAATCGTGAAATTCCAAATCTTTGTCGGTTCCGCCTGTGATCAATATCTTGTTTGACTTGAATCGGCGGAGTATAGCGATAACCGCATCGGGCGAAGTGCCAGCACTGTCATTTACTACCGTCAGCCCATTTTTTGAAACAATAATTTCTTGGCGAAACGGAATCTGCGGAAGCGTGTCTGTTATCTTTTTTGTGATCTTGAATTTCGGATCAAAAAGCATAACCGCAAGGGCTGATGCTAAAAGATTTTCAAGATTGTGCTCGCCCATTTTTTCGGCGAATTTTTTTATATCAAGAATTTTATTCTCTTCCCTTCCTTGTCGGAAAATCATTTCGCCATTCTTTACGCACATGCCACTCTTTCCTTTCGCGAGCGGTTTTTTGGAAAAGTAAAAAACTTTTGACTTCGGTTTTTGCGACAAGAAAAATTTTGTCCACGGATTGCCGTCGTTCAGGATGAGAAAATCATTTTCGGTTTGGTGTTTGAAAATATTCGCTTTCGCTTTCGCGTATCCTTCAATTCCCTCTTTGTATCGGTTCAAGTGATCAGGAAAAAGATTGGTAATAACCGCGATGTGCGGAGCTTTTTCCGACTCAGGAAGAGTTTCCAATTGCCACGAGGAAAGTTCCGCCACAGCGGGAATTTCCGTTTTTGAAATGCGATCAAATTCTTTGAGGAATGCGTTTGCCGGCGTGTTGCCCGATGCGTGTACGTCGCCGTATTTTTGTGAAAGCAGTGATGCAATCCAATTAGTCGCAGTCGTTTTGCCTCGCGTTCCCGTCACACCTATTGTTCGCTCATTCAAAAAATGAAAAAAGATACTTGCGTCATTCTCAATAGTTTTTCCCGCTTTTTTTGCTACAGCAATAAACGGACTTTCTTTCGGAACGGCAGGATTGATGACGATCATATCATTTTCCTTAAAATCTTTCTCGCGGTGTCCGCCAAGGGAAAGCGTAAGATTTTTTTTCTCCGCGCCGGTAAATTGTTTGAGCGATGGCGCAAGTTCGGCTTCGTTTTTTGAATCGGTAACGGTCACTTTCGCACCATGTTTGATAAGCCACTTGGAAGTCGCAACACCTCCACCAAGCAACCCAAGCCCCATCACGAGCACTCGCTTATTTTTGAGAAATTCTTTTGGTTCCATTCAACTATGATAACCAAAATACCGCATCTACGAAACATTGACTTAATGTAAAAATTGTAGTACAGTTCATACCGGAAATACACAACAGGAGACGAAAAAATGTTTGATACTTTGAAAGAAAAACTCGGAAAAATCCTTTGCTTTTTTGGTTTTCATGACTATGAAAAATATTACAAAGAGGGTTATATTACCCTTTTCAGATGCACAAGACCTGAATGCGCTTATCACTCAACCGAACTCAAAATTCCAGACCCGCCGCAGATGCCACATTGTGAAGAGCCGTGGGATCGCGCGTGGGAAAATGATCTGAAAATGTATATTCTCATTCGGGAAGATACGCCGGCAAATCTTGTTCCTCTTATTGCCGCACATACGGCGATGGGGACATACAGAGAATTTGAACCATGGATCGTTACGCAAAAATGGTTTGAAACGGAATTGCAAAAAACGGTAATTTGCAAAGTCAGTGCCAAACAATTTGAAAAGGCAAAAGAATACGGCGACTGGTTCGCTCTGATCGAAGTTCATCATCAAGAACTCGGCGAACTCGGACTCGGTTTCCGCGTTCAAAAAGAATATCCGAAATTTTTCAAGTTTTTGCCACTGTATAAAGTGGCGTAAGGAGAAAGAAACATGTTCAAAAAGTTCTTTGGAAAATTGTTTTGTTGGCTACATTTTCACGATTTACAATGGCTTGATTTTGAAAACAGAGGTATAGCCGGTGGCTGCAAATGCCGCCGTGAAGGTTGTGATTGGAAAATTGATCCAATCACATGGCCACGTCCTCAGCGTCGTAAATAAGGCAAAATTAAATACACAGCCCCGCGATCCGCCAGTTGGCGGAGCGGGGCTGTTTTTTATTACAACATATATTTGTAATCTGTCTCGGAGGTCGAACCTCTAAGATTTTATTCTTCCCTTTTTACGACGAGAGAGTATTTGCAGCCGCAGTAATTTTGTTGGTAGATATTTTTTTGTTGGATTAGTTTTCTGGCAATCTCCTGCCGGCCGCCTTTTTTCCAATCTTCGGCGAGATATTTCAAGCCGAAATGTTCCGCAACCTGCTCCCCAATCGGCGTGATGACCTTCGCGGTTTTTTGGCGACCCATCGTGAGCGTTGTGCCGAAAAATTCAAAATTATTTTCTTTGGCGATTTCCGCCGAACGGAACAGACGCATTTTAATACAAGCACCGCAGCGCATTCCGCCTTCCGGTTCGTTTTCCAATCCTTGCACTTTTTCGTTCCATTCTTTCGGGATATAATCGTGATCAATCATCGGAACATTCCATTCTTGGCACACACGAACCACTTCTTTTTTTCGTTTGAGATATTCTTCTTCTGGGAAAATATTCGGATTATAAAAAAGCACGGTCAAATCGAACTTCTTACGAAGCTCGTCAATGACCGCAATCCCGCATGGGGCGCAGCAGGTATGAAGTAAAAATTTTTTGTTTTCCATAATACTTTTACAAGGACTCCCCTTGCATAATAACAAGGGGAGTCCTTGTAAAGCTTATTCAAAAGTTATCGGATCGGGAGAAATGACCATGAGCCAGCGTACATAGGCGCCGCATTTACAGTGCCATCTTTCTAAAAATTCCTGCTCCGGCATGCGGTAACCTTCTCCGTTCCATGGATCATTGAGTGTTACTATTCCCTTTTCTACTCCTGTGACAACAGAATAATGGCTGTCGTTTTCGGACGGTTCAATGAAATGCACGATGACCGGCAATTTTCGTTCCAGAAGAAAACAAATATCATCAAGCGAGGATTCAGTTTCTTCGTACGTTGAAAATCCTTTTTTCTCGGCAACTCCGATCATCCATTTATGTCTCGTGCCCGTTTCGGGATCGGTGTGCGCTTCTTTCGCAAGCTGTTTTTCTCCTTCAAAAATGCCGAAAAAATCGAACGCCATTTGGAGCGCGACCGGACCGCAGGTGTACGGCGTATCCTGTTTGAAAAAAGGAACCTTGAGCTTCATATGGTGATAATACAACAAGATGGCGTTTTAAGAAAGACTGCGTTTCCTCAGAGCTTTGCGCCTTTCTTTTCCGTCAGGAATAGCGCGAGCAAGGAGATCCCAGAAATTTTTTGAATGATTGAATTCTTTTAAATGGCAGAGTTCATGGACGATCACATAGTCGGACAATTCTGCGGGGATGAGCGCGAGCTTATAACTGAAATTGAGATTGCCTTTTTTAGAACAACTTCCCCATCGCGTTTTTTGATCGCGGATGCTTACTCTTCCCCATGAAAAATTATAAAATTGATTCCAATATTCGAGACGGCGGACCACGAGCTCTCTCGCGTCTTCTTTGTGTTTTGCGTACAATTTTTTCTCGGAACCAAAAGATACCGGGGCTGGTAATTCTTCAAAATATTTGAGTGTCTTAAGTATCCACTCTTCTTTCTCTTGAAGAATGCGTTCAATGAAATAAAATGGTGTAGTCCTTGGCGCGGTCACGAGCAACGCTCGCTCGCGCGAAATACTCAAACGAACCCGCTTTGATCGGCGATATCTTTTCAGCGTATAAGGTATCTTCGCAGTACCGAGACAAATCGTTTGATTCATTGGAAATTCTCTGCTTCTCAAACGGCGAACGAAGTGATCACCCCTTGAAAAGCAGTAGCCAAAAGCCATGCCCCGATCAAAACGCCGAAGCCGATACAGGACCAAACAAAAGCTTTTTTCGCAGCCGTAAGTTTGCTTTCGTTCCCCTGTGCGGTCAGGAACATAAAGCCCGCCCAAATAAGAAAAATGGAAGCAACGGGAATTCCTATCCGAATAACAATACTGAGGACCGCGTGAATGAATTGCGGAATCGTGGTTACCCCATTTCCGACGACAAAATCATACGTTCCACCATAGGCGGCAAAAACAGAAAGAGGCATCAAGATCAAAAGCCCGAGAGTAAGAATTTGTTTCTTTTTCATATTCAATATTATACCAACAAAACAAAAAAACGGCGAGCGCCGTTTTTTTGTGTGTGACTTTTTTTAATTTTATACCAACTTTTTTCCAAGAATAACCTGAATTTGTGCAATCTTATCCTCTATGTTTTCAACACGATTATCGTGCCCGCGGTAAAGGATATTTTCTATGCGATCACAACGACTTATTACTTTTTCTTCAACTTCTTTGAGTTCTTCTTTTGTTGCCAATCCACCGATTTGATTTTCTATACTTTCAAAGCGTTCATCATTCCGCGCAAACCCTTCCGCGATTAAACGGGCAAGAAATTCGGTATCAGTTTCTTTTTCCTTTTTCATGAATATATTTTACACCCAAAAAAGTAAAAAGCAAAAGTGCATTTCCTTCGCCACGCCGTAGCCTTTGGCGGAGGCAGGATTTGTATCAAAATTTGACTTTATTTCTTCTTTGTTTTAGTATAAAAACTGGTTTGAACACAACAAAAAAGAGGCACAAAATGAATACGAAACTGAAATCAGTATTTCACTCAACTTTAACGGTAAAAGTCATTGGCGTATTTGCAACACTAATGGTTCTTGTTGGAATAATTTTCTTTCCTTACACTTCCTTCGGTTTAGCACTAACGGTAAGCGGAATCGTTCTTTCTTTCGTGAGTTGTTATGTTTTATACAAGAAATCGTAACGCCTTTCCCTTTGCACCAAAAAGCCCTGCATGCGCAGGGCTTTTATTTGTGAAAATTGTAAATCTATTTTCTATTTTCCATTCTCTACTTTCGCGATTCGATAATCGTCGTCGCCACATTATTCGGTACCACCGCATAGTGTGAGAATTCCATCGTACTTGTTCCGCGGCCTTCGGTCATGGAACGAAGTTGTGTAACGTAACCGAACATTTCGGAGAGCGGTACGGTCGCTTTCACAACTTTGTTCATTCCGCGATCTTCCATGGACTCAATCTGTCCGCGTCGTGATGAAAGATGTCCTGAAATGTCGCCCATGAATTTTTCCGGCATAACCACTTCAACTTTCATGATCGGTTCCAAGATAACGGCTTTCGCATGTTTGGTTGCTTCCTGAAATGCCATGGATGCGGCGACCTTAAAGGCGATTTCTGAAGAGTCTACATCATGGTACGAACCGTCGTAGAGCTCAATAGAAAGGTCAACCATCGGAAATCCGGCGAGCACACCGCGATCCATCGCTTCACGAAGTCCTTTTTCAACGGCGGGAATGAATTCCTGCGGGATAACACCTCCTTTAATACTGTTGATGAATTCGAATGTGTTTTCTTTGTTGCGTTTGGTATTCTTCGGCAAGTCTTCAACGTCAACCGTTTTATCAAGCGGTTTCATGCGAATACGTACGTGACCATACTGACCTTTACCGCCGGACTGCTTGATGTACTTTCCTTCCGCTTCGGCATTTCCGAGAATCGTTTCGCGATACGCCACCTGCGGTTTGCCGACATTGGCTTCAACGCCGAACTCGCGCTTCATGCGTTCAACCATAACATCCAAGTGAAGTTCGCCCATTCCTGAAATAATAGTTTCAAGAGTTTCTTGGTCGGTCTTCACGCGAAATGTCGGGTCTTCGGCAACGAGACGAGACAGCGCCATTCCCATTTTTTCTTGGTCGGCTTTTGTTTTCGGCTCAATGCGCATAGAAATGACCGGATCGGGAGCAATGATCCTTTCAAGGATGATCGGGTGGTCTTCATCGCAGAATGTGTCGGAAGTCGTCGCATCTTTCAAGCCGACGGCGGCGGCAATTTCTCCGGCGAAAACTTTTTTCACTTCCTCTCTTTCGTTCGCGTGCATGCGGAGAATACGTCCTATTCTTTCCTTCTTGTTTTTTGTCGCATTGAATACATAGGAACCGGATTCAAGAGTTCCGGAATACACGCGGAAGAATACGAGCTGCCCGACGTACGGGTCGCTGGCAATTTTGAAAGCGAGCGCGGAGAGCGGTGCCGTATCGGAAACTTCGCGTGTAATCTCTTCATTCGTATTCGGATCAATACCTTTTGGCGCGGGAATATCAAGCGGGCTCGGGAGATAGTCGATTACGCCATCCAACATGAGCTGAATGCCTTTGTTTTTCAAAGCAGAACCGGCAAAAACGGGGACGATCTTGTTATCAATAACAGCTTTGCGGAGCGTCTTTTTCAAAACTTCCACTGAAGGAATTTTTCCTTCCAAATAATCGTTCATCAGCGTCTCGTCCTGTTCAACGATCTTTTCGATCAATTCATTGTGATATTTTTCCGCATCGGCTTTCATATTTTCGGGAATCGGAACTTCCACAACTTTTTCTCCTCTTTCTCCTTCAAAGTGATAGCCTTTCATTTCAAGAAGGTCAATGTCTCCAAGCAGTTTATCTTCTTCTCCGATCGGTATCTGCATACGGACGGCGTCTTTCGTTAAGCGTGAGAGAATGCTCTGATAGGAACGCTCAAAAGAAGCTCCGGTGCGATCCAGTTTGTTGATGAGGCAGATGCGCGGAACTCTTCCGTCGTCGGCATAGCGCCAGTTGGTTTCGGACTGAGGTTCAACGCCGGCAACTCCGTCAAAAACGACGACCGCGCCGTCGAGCACGCGGAGAGAACGCTTCACTTCAATGGTAAAGTCGATGTGCCCGGGAGTGTCAATGAGATTGAAGCGATGCTTTTTAGCGAGATCGCCTTTGGCATACGTCGGTGTCCAAAAACACGTGGTGGCTGCGGACGTGATCGTGATGCCACGCTCCTGTTCCTGTTCCATCCAGTCCATGACCGCCTCTCCTTCGTGCACTTCGCCGATCTTATGCGTTACTCCCGTATAAAAAAGCACGCGCTCCGAACAAGTAGTCTTGCCCGCATCGATGTGTGCGATGATACCGATATTTCTTACTTTCTCCAGTGGATAATCACGTTCCATAATTTTTAGCTTTTAGGTGTTAGCTTTTAGCTTTTAGCTTTCCGCCGACGCCGATTTTATAATAATATTAATTAAATTAAACACACCAAAAAATGTGTAAACAAAAAAGCCGTCAGGGCTCTCATTCGAGATATTCTAAACTATTTTGCCAAAGATGGCAAACTTGACAAAGGATAAAACTGATATATACTACGCATCAGTCTGCCTCTTTTTATGGGCCGATGTTCTTTTCCCTTCACACATAGAGGAAAAATAATGAAAGAAAATGTTCTCAAAAATGGACTGCTAGGGCTCGTCACTGTTGCACTGACAGGCACACTAGCTCTTCTCTCGGTTATAAAATCGAAAAAAAATTCTTCGACCGCATCAAAAACAAACAAACCCGAAAAGTTCGAACCGATGCCGTAAATTTACCCGAAACGCTCCCGACCTTCAAACCGGGAGCGTTTTTTAAAAAACACCGCACGCATTGACAGCCTGATATAATATATGTTAGAAAGAGTACAGCCTCCCTTCTTCAACAAAAAGGAAGAAAAATGAGCACTTTAAAAAATTTACTTTCATGGCTCTTCGTTGCCGTAATTACTCCTCTCTATAGTCTTTTGATCATTTTGAATCTTTTTTCCGCATCTAGTGCGGAAGTACACATGATGATTATCTCAGTACTTCCTATTGCAAACACCATCGCTGCGATTGCTTTTGTTCCCGTGATCTTTCTCTTATCTGAGATAGGAATTCCCTGCTACAAAAAATGCAAAAAATGCGGATCAAGAATCCAAATTTACTTTGAAGCCGATAGTGGGCGCGACGCCAGTCATCCGGAATATGAACACGCGTACCGTATAAGAGAATGCCTTTCTTGCCATCATCGGAAAACTCGCCACATAACAAGAAAAGTGGAAGAAAAAAATATCACCCCAAGAATGTGGTGGTAATAATTTCATTCAAAAGCCGTCCCAAGTGTGGACGGCTTTTTATATCTCACTCGCAAAACCACCCTCTCGCGAGAGGATGATATTGTGAAAAACAAATCTTAATTATTCGCTTTTAGCTTTTCTTGTTCCTCTGTCGGCAAAGAAGCAAAGCTGTTTTTAGTGTTTCCGTGCTGTATATCTGCATCCAAAAGTTTTTCTTTCGGATACGCCTCTTTCAGGGCTTTTACTCTGTCATCATTATCGACTAACGCTTTGAGATCCGCCGCGCCCATTTCTTTATCTTTTGAAAGCAATTTGCTGGCGGTGTAGAAAGAATTGAGAGTGTACCAATCTTCCTGTTCGTTGTATCTGGTGGCGAGGAGATAGGTGTTCCCTTCTTGTAACATATATCCCTCTGCGTTTTGCGCATTCGGCATGGGGTTGTCGTCGGCGACGGTGTAGAGTACTCCGTCTTTGTAGCCGCCGAATTGGTCTACGGTTACGGTTCCTTTCAGATCGCCTTTGATGTTTGATATGACTTCTACTTTGAATTGTGTTTCGGGGGAAGTACCGAGGGCTTTTTCACCGGCTTGTTTGATAACGCGAGCGATGAAAACATTGTGCGAGGCACCGAGGAGGATGTCGTCTTTGGCGAAGTCGGCGGCGTAGACGGGAAGAGCAGGATTTACAGGTATCCATTCAAGAGTTACATTACCAACGGATTCTCTAGGTCGATTATCAGAAATAACTTTTTTCAATCTTGTTGATACTTCTTTTTTCCATTGATTACCATTAGTAAAAAGCGTAAAAATAACCGTAGCGGGAACTGCTACAACAAACAAGGTCAAAATAAGAGCAATGGCAGTGTTCTTTGTTTTATTATATGACACCTTAATTTTAAACAGGAATAACCCAGCCAACAGGAGATACGCAAGAGAAACGATGAGGTTGTCCCAGTAATTAAAATTAAGAAAACTGTTTAACAAATACAACATCTGAGCCTCAACATCATACCCTATTTCAGGATTGATTTTTGCAATAAGCACATAAAAAAATGTGCATGTAGCTAAAATCAAAAAGACGAAAAATAAATTTGATAGTTTTTTCATTGTTTTGATTTAGTTAATCCCATAAATAATGATAATCCCATAAATCCTGTTCCCAGAGCGTCGTCGTGCTATAAACCATGTAGTACATTATATTTCCCCAATAGCTGTGTCCAAGACCAAGCGAGTGCCCGAGTTCATGGGTTAGTGTGTTTTCTTTGTCAATATCTGAATACCCATCAAAATAATAATGATTTATGTTTATAAGTTTTGGCTTGACCAAATAATTATATTGCGCTACATAAGGCGCATCGCTTCTATCTTCACTCGCGGTCTGCAAATCAATTTCTGAGGTAGTCGCTTCGGCAAATGTTATGTGTCCAAGGTCGTTCCATGTTGATATTGAATCTTCCCACATGGGCAAACTTTCACTATCTTGCCAATAAATTCGTTTGTTTTTGACGGAAGATGTTGCATTTCCAAATTGATCAGTCAAAATATAGTGTGATTCAGTTAGCCATGGGTCGTAATTTACATATGTTGAAATTGCATCGCCATAATCCCCCGGACCTTCTCCTGTCGGACCATCAACATCGCCCCAATAGTTGTTTTGGGCGTTTACAACAGAACCAATTCCATTAAAGTTGTTTATCCCAAGTTCTGTATTTCCGCTTATGACATTGGAAGTTATTAGTGCGTTCCCACTTTCAATCCATATTCCATAGGTGTTATCGAGTATGTTTGATGAATGCATTTGCGTGGTATCCCCAGCAACCTTTACCCCACGGGTATTATCATGAATATCACAGAAATCAATATAAGCATGGACGGACGTATAAATACCATAGGTTGTATTGTCGTGTATATCCGATGCAACGATACTAAGAGGCAACTCTCCCGTTCCTCCGCTGGCGTATACTCCATAATTTGAACCGACTATTTCTGAATTCTGTATTGTCGTTGTTCCGGAAACCTGTTTTACTCCATAGGTTGCAGCATCATCAATGTATGCATGATACAGCGTCAAGAGACCATTATTATACAAATTCGCGCCCGTTGAGTACCCACCGTATTTTACGTTTACCCACTGGAGTGTCGTCGTCGCTCCGCTGTTCGTTGTAATAGATCCCCAATCTCCAGCACTTGGTGTTGTTGCCGAACTGTCTCCATTCGTATCGCCGCCAACGGTATCATCTTTAATAGAAGTGAAATATGCGATATTGCCAGAAGTACTTGTGGCATACAGTGTTCCATTCACCGTAAGCGATGCCTGATTTTCAAATTTCACCACCACATTCGGTTTGACGGTCAGCTTTTTCCCCGAGTCAACAATAAGCTCTCCGTGAACTACGTACACTGGCAGGGTAAGATCAGTGTCAGTCGTAATATGTCCCTGCAACACCGGTGCGGAGGATGTTCCATACAGCCACGGCGTAAAACTCACATAATCACTCACCGCATTCCCCGTCCCTGATGAATTGTATTTCGCATTATACGGTCCCGATGAATTTCCCCAAAAATTGTTTGTTGCGGTGGTGGTGGCTCCGCTGGTATTGTAATACGCCTGCGTTCCATTCCCAAAGAGAGAGCTTTGGCTTAGGTTCGTTGTTCCGGCGGAATGCTTTACTCCATACGAATAGGCGTTTGATATGGTAGATGTTGAAATATTGAAAGTTCCGCTGTTGTTGTAAATATTAGCATTGGGATAGGTCCCTCCTCCGTAGCGGATAGTCGCATATTGGAGATTGGCGACACCGTTTGAGTTGGTGGTGATTTGATACCAGTCTCCTGCGGATGGAGAGGTTGCGGATCCGTCGGCATTGGTGTCGCCTCCTGCTGTATCGTCTTTTATTGACGTGAAGTAAATGGGAGATGTTGAGTTTCCTATCGCATTAAGCGTTCCCGCATTTACCATGAGATACGCCGAGGAGTTTTCAAACTTTATGATTGCACCGGGGTTTATCGTGAGTGTTTTGCCGGAGCTGACATTGAATCCTGAACTGGGGATGATGTACGGTATAGTATCGGCTTGCCAAGTTTGGTTAGCACCGAGAGAAGAAGCATACATGATGAAACCGCGCTTACCGGTGCCGGTGGCGAGGTTGTTTGAGTTGGAAAGGGTGAATGATTGCGCGAAAGGCAGGTAAGCAGCGGCGAGAGAGTTGTCGTAGAAAGTTGAGCCGGTGATAGACATGGATCCGATGCTGTTATAGCCGTAAATTCCGTATTCCCCATTGTCATTGAACGTGGTGGTGGCGATGTTGGTGATGCCGTTTGAATGAGCGATGCCATACTTGGAGCTGGAGGCAACGATGGAATTAAGGACGGTAAGCGTTCCACCGTAGTAGTTGTACAGCATGTAGTCGTAGTAGTTACCACCTCCGTAGCGGACTACGGTATGATTGAGTGTTGTTGTGGCATACTGTCCAACTTTGATGAAAGACCAATCCCCTGAGCTGGGCGTTGTTGCTGAACCGTCTCTGTTCGTATCGTCCCTCACATCGTCTTTATAGGAAGTGAAGTATATGGGAGATGCTTCGGTGCCTTGTGCATCAAGCGTGCCGTTTACGTATAAAGCCGCCCATGAATTTTCAAATTTTATCACAGTACCTGGTTCTATGGTAAGTGTTACTCCCGAGTTTATGACGATATCGCCTTTAATGAGATAGGTACTGCTCGCGGCGGTCCATGTGGTATTGACGGTGATGTTGGAGGTGATGTCTGTAGTTGCATAGACTGGGACTGCGGTGAGGAATATTCCGAAGCTGATAACGAGAGAGAACAAAAAGAATGATAAATGTTTTTTCATTGTGTTTGTTATTGTTAATTGTATCGTATAATCACAAATTACGAAAAGTTTTTTGTTCACATTGCGTATAAATATGAGCTGGATAAAAAATTAAAAAACAGGTAAAAGAATCCTCGCCTTCATGATAACAAAAGCGAATTAACGTCCTGATAAATTTTTTTATCGCAAAAAATACCTGAAACATTGGGTAATTTGAGTTATCCACAGTTTCAGATTCTCTTAAGATTTTTATTCTTCTATTTTATATCCGTTGAATTTTGTGCGGATGATATCTTTTTTTCCTCTTTGCTTCAGTTTTTTGCGTAATTTCCATATGTGGGATTCCACGGTTTTTGTATTCGTATCGGATTTTTCTCCCCACACCTGTTCCAAAATTTCCGATTTGCAACAAACCTTCCCTTTGTTGCTCATCAGATGTTGCAGCAGACCAAATTCCTTCGCGGTAAGCGAGATGTCTTTTTCGCCGTACTTTACTGTAAGAGCATTCGCATTTAAAACCAGATCCCCAATCTGTAATATTACCGGTTTCGATGTGCGCCGCAGTAATGATTGAACTCTGGCAAGCAATTCCGCAAATACATACGGTTTGGTCATATAATCATCGGCTCCTGTCTGAAAAAGTTTGACTTTGGTATCGATTTCGGATCGAACCGATAGTATTATTATCGGTACGGTATTTCCTTTTTGACGTATCTCGGAACATATCTCCCGTCCACTTTTGAAAGGCAAACCATTGTCCAAAAGTATCATATCGTACTTGTTATTTTCCGCTTTGTCGGAACCGATTTTTCCGTCTTCGGCGGTATCGACAATAAACCCCGCATCCTCCAGGGAAGATTTCACACACGACAACATTTCCAGATTATCCTCCACGATTAAAATATTCGTACGATTTTCCATTTGAATTTTCAGTGTGTTTAATACCAAATCTAATTAACTCCTTCTATTATATTTGTTTGTTGCAAAAACCGAAATCGCTACCCAAGGTCTCTCCTTTCCCCGTCATTCCGCTTCGCTCCATTCCTCCTTAAGGAAAGACCTTTGTCCGCAATTTCTACCTTAAGTGAAAACTTAATGAGAGATGATATAATCTGATTGTACCCAACGAGAATATGGTAGCAAGTGAAGCGTTTGTGTATAACTATTCAAAAAAAAGAAAGCCGCCATTTTTGGCGGCCTTCTTTTTGTAATTTTATAGTATTTTATTTCGCCTCTGCTTTCTTGAACGGGAAGCCGAGGATGTCGAGGAAGGCTTTGGCTTCTTTGGCGGTTTTGGCGGTGGTGACGACGGTGATGGCAAGTCCAAAAACGTCTTTGAGGTCTTCGTTCGTGGCTTCGGTGAAGATCGTGTGTTCGCGAAGTCCGAGCGTGTAGTTTCCGATTTCGTCGATTGCTTTTGCTTCAAGTCCGCGGAAGTCTTTCATGCGGGGAATGGCGACGTTGATAAGTTTATCGAGGAAGCCGTACATGCGTCCGGTGCGGAGCGTTACCATAACGCCGACGGGATCTCCTTCTCTTACTTTGAAAGAAGCGATCGATTTTTTCGCGCCGCGAAGAGATGGCTTTTGTCCGGTGATCTTGGTGAGGCGGTCAACGACAAGATCGTTTCTTTTCGGGTCTTTTGATTTTCCGGTTCCGGAGCTTATGATAACTTTCACAAGCCGAGGCGCCTGCATCGGATTTTTGTAGCCGAATTCGCTTTTCATCGAATCGAAGGCTTTCTTTTCTTTTTGTTTGATGGTTTCCATAATATTAGAGATCTAGGTTAAGCATACGCTTTTCGTACACAAAGTACCTTTCTTTTTAAGTTAAATTTCTACTCCGCTTTTCTTTGTGATCCGTACTTTTTTGTTTGCCACGATTTTGGAACCTACTCTGGTCGGCTTATCGGTTTTCGGGTCAATGAGTGCGACGTTTGAAGCATGAATGGGCATTGCTTTTTCGATCATTTGTCCGCCTTTTCCTTTTCTCTTTGCTTTAACAGCTTTTTTTCTGACGGCGACACCTTCAACTGTCACCTTATCAAGCTCGCGGAAAACGCGAAGGATTTTTCCTTTCTTTCCTTTGTCTTTGCCCGTGAGCACTATTACCATATCGTCTTTCTTTACGTTCATATATTTTATTATTTAAATGACTTCCGGCGCAAGAGACACGATCTTCTGATATCCTCTCTCTGCCAGCTCGCGCGGAATGGGACCGAACACGCGACCGCCTTTCGGTTCGAGCTTCCCTTTTTCCAAAATGACAACGGCGTTCTCGTCAAAACGAACGTACGAACCGTCTTTTCTCCGGAAAGGCTTGGTCTGTCGGACGATAACAGCCTGAAGAACATCTTTTCGTTTTACTGACTTGCGAGGCTCCGCGACCTGAACCGCCAAAATGACGACTTCGCCGATCTCTGCGTAACGTTTCTTTGATCCTCCGGGTATTTTAAACACCCGACCGATCTTTGCTCCGGTGTTATCCGCGATTTTAACTATAGTTTGTGGCTGAATCATGTTTTTACGAGTATTAGGCTTGCTTTCCCGTTACTTTGAATGTCTTATCCTTTGAAAGCGGGCGGGTTTCTTCAATGACGACCTTGTCCCCCGTTTTGTATTCATTCGTTTCGTCGTGAGCTTTGTATCGTTTGCTCTTCTCCATGAATTTTCCGTATTTCGGATGCTTTACAAAACGATTGACGCGTACGACGACGGTCTTGTCCATTTTGTCGGAGACGACGACTCCTTTGAATTTTTTCTTATGTATTGTTTTCTGTTCCATAGTATTAAAACGAGCGGCGGTTTAGGCTTGCTCTTTTCGCGCGTTAAGTTCGGTTAAAATGCGGGCGATATCTTTCTTTTGTCCGCGCTGTTCTCTGACGTTCTTGATCTTTGAGCCGGCGATATTGAATCTCATGCCGCGCAAACCTTCCCTCTTTTCTTTGAGGTCTTTCAAGAGATCGGTATCATTTTTTGTTTTTATTTCTTCTGTCATGTTGGTGTAATACTTAAAAATTAGACGTGAGCGACGATCTTCGTCTTAATCGGAAGCTTTGCTCCCGCTTTGCGAAGCGCTTCTTTTGCTACCGCTTCAGATACGCCGTCCACTTCGAAGAGAACGCGTCCCGGAAAAACCTCAAAACAATATCCAACCGGATCTCCTTTTCCTTTACCCATTCCCACTTCGGCAGCTTTCTGCGTTACCGGCCTATCGGTAAAAATACGAATCCAAACCTTTCCCGTTTTGGACAAGGTGCGGGTCAGCGTTTTTCTCGCGGCTTCAATCTGGTTTGATCGGATGCGTCCGGTGCTCTGCGCTTTCAAGCCAAAGGACCCGAATGCCACGGTAATGCCACGCGATTCAACGCGAGGTTTTTTCGGATTGATGCGTCCGGTCTGCCATTTGCGATGTTTAACTTTTCTTGGGAAGGATAACATGTTGGTTGTTTATAAAATTACATTAAAAGGTTTTCGGTTTCTGCTCAAATATTTCTCCTTTGTATATCCACACTTTGATACCGATAACTCCGTAAGGAAGATTGGCTCTTTCTCTCGCGAAATCAATGTCGGCGCGGAATGTCTGGAGAGGAATGTTTCCTTTTTTGAGTTCCTCGGAACGGCTCATTTCTGCTCCTCCCAAACGTCCGGAAATGGCGATCTTCGCTCCCATAACCGATTTGCTTGCCATAACTTTTTCTATGGTCTGTTTGAGAACGCGGCGAAACGGCATGCGTTTCTCAAGTCCTTCCGCAACCATCTGTGCAACAATTGAGGCATCTGTTTCAGGATAACGAACTTCCTCAATATCAATTTTCAAATTTTCTGAAAGCGCGATCTTGGATCTCTTGGCGAAATCAAAGACATCCTTTCTGAGCTTGGTGTGTCCTTCTCCACTCCTTCCGATAATCATACCCGGACGAGCTGTCTTGATAAGTATCTTCAAGGTGTCAGCGCTTCTTTCAAATTCAAGAGCGCTCACATGATGACCATGGAGGCGCTGTTCCAAGTATTCCCGGATAAGAACGTCTGATCTCAAGAAATTCTGATATTTGCCCGGTGCGGCAAACCAGCGAGATTTCCAATCCCGAAGTATTCCCAACCGATGTGAATATGGATGAACGGTGTGTGACATAACGAAGTTATAAAGTTATAAAGTTTATCAAGTTTATCGAGTTTATCGAGTCTTTATTATTCTGCGGTCTTTTTCTTTGCCGCGGCTTTCTTTACCGCCGGTTTTTTTACCTCCTTGCTTTCCGTAACTTTAGCCGGGACAGCCTTCTTTTCTTTTTTCGTTTTCTCTTCCGTCCTTGCGATTGTTACGGTGATGTGGCTCGTTCGTTTCTTGATCGGGAAAGCTCTTCCGCGTGCGCGAGGCATACTTCTTTTCATAACCACACCCTTGTCTACGGTCATGTTGACGATCTGAAAGATATCTCGGTCGGAAGCTCCGGCGTTCTTTGCGTTGGCGAGTGCGCTTTCAATGAGTTTAACAATCGGCTGAGAAGCTCTTTTCGGTGTAAAGCGAAGAATAGCCAAAGCTTCTTTGGTGTCCCGTCCTTTGATCATACCAGCGAGAAGCCGTACTTTTCTCGGCGCCTGCCTATAATTCTTTAATGTTGCGGTTCCTTTTTCCATGGTGATGTATCAGTTTATTTCTTTTTTGAATCGGCAGGGGCGGCCTTCGCGGCTTTCGCGGCAGCGATTTCTGACTCTTTCTTCTTCTGTTCTATTTCTTTCTGCATTTTTCCTCCATGTCTAATGAATTTCCTTGTCGGAGAAAATTCGCCTAAGCGGTGTCCGACCATGTCTTCCGTTACGAGAACTTCGACATGCTGTCTGCCATTGTGAACGCCAAAAATGAATCCCACCATTTCGGGGGAAATCTGACTCGCGCGCGCCCATGTTTTGATGGGTTCGGTTTGAGACGGCTTTTTGCCTTCAATCTTCTTTAAAAGTTTTTCGTCCACATACGGACCTTTTTTGAGCGATCTAGTCATGGTGATTTTAGTCAAAAACAAAAGCTCCGCTTATTTGTGAGCTTTACGGTGTATCCTAACAAAAAGACAAGATTAAGTCAACCCCGTTAGAGTTTCATGTACAGATTAGGAATAAGTTCATCGGTACTTGTCAAAAAAAATCTAGAATTAGATGAGCAAAAGCGTGTAAAACTCTAACGGGGTCAATACGCCGGGTATTTCATGTATCCCGTCGCGAGCCGACATTTCTCTCAAAACCAAAAAATGTTATACTACAATGGTAATATAACGAATTAAATGGAATAAACTCTCATGCCGCCCTTTTCTTTCAATATCTTCAAAAAAACAAAGATCCTCATTGTGGAAGATGATAACGCTCTCCGGAAGGTTTTGTGCGACAAATTCAGAATGGACGGTTTCTCCATTTTGGAAGCCCCCACCGGACAAGAGGCACTGGGAGAAGCGCTTACCAAACATCCCGATCTTATACTGCTTGACCTTATGCTTCCCGGTATGGACGGCATATCCGTTCTGGAGGAACTTCGAAAAGACGCGTGGGGATCACGAGTAAAAGTAGTCGTTATGACGAATCTGAAAAAAGGAGAGAGTCTTGGTGCGCAAACGGAAAAGTACAAAGTTGCCAGTTTTATCGAAAAGGCGGACATATCTCTTGACGACATAACAACAAAAATACGAAACATTCTTAAAAATTGATTGGGGAACGAACTAAAAAATATAGAAAAAAATCTTCATACATATGAGACACCTTTTAAAAAAACATAAGAGAAAAATCGTATATACCACGCCGGTACTTTTTTTCCTTTTTTTTACTTATGCGGCGATTTTTTCTCCAGAAAAAGCTCCCGTTACCGGTTTCTCTCTCATCGCTTCCTCAACGAGCGGAACCGTGGGAGATAGTTTCTCTGTCGATGTGAACGTCGATACGGACACGCCGATCAATGCGATAGAAGCCTCTCTTTCTTTTTCCCCTGAAAATGTGGAAGTTACCAGCATAGACCAAAAAGACTCAATTATTGATCTTTGGGTTCAGTCTCCTTCTTTTTTCAATGATATCGGGACGATCACCCTTGGAGGCGGAGTTCTGCGCCCCGGAGGTTTTGTAAAAACCGGAAAATTATTTACCGTAGTTTTTCTGACAAAAAAAGAGGGTACGGCAAAAATAACGGCAGACAAAGTTTCTTTTGCACTCGCAGACGGAAAGGGCACGCTGGTAACACCGAAAATAACGGAAGTTTCTTACGAGATAGCTGCGGTGCCGGAAAAACCGGTGCAAAATCCCGACATGAATGCAAATAACAAAGTAGACCTTGTGGACGCGGGACTCTGGGTGATGGACATCTTTAAACCGTATACCACAAGAAACGACTTGAATGGCGACGGAAAAATTAATTTCCGTGATATGTATTTCTTCCTTCAATAGTTACCCTTTCATCAACAATCAAAAACAAAACCCCCATCAGGGGGTTTTGTTAAAAGATTAGGTTTTCTTTTGTATTCTTACTTGAAAAGTTTTTTCTTCCTCTGCGGTTCCTCCCGTGACGGGAATGTGTTTTTTATCACCCAAGGAAGACAGACTGCTTGCAAAAGGTTCCTTGGTTGAAGTTGCTTCTTTGGATAGTTCTCGAGAGTGTCCGCTAAAACGATACCAACCGTAACATGCAATGATCACACAGAGAATTACAAAAATATCAACGAGTGAAATTCCGGAAAATAGATTCAAGATTTTTTTTCCAAAAACGACAATACCAGAACTTCCTGTAATGGCGATCGTTTCTGTCGGTTTGCTTTCTATCCCTTTAACAATCGAAATGGCATAAAGAGAGTACTTTCCTTCTTCCACGGGATCCTTCATGGTAAACGTAAAGACTCCATCAGCACCCTTTACCGAATCGTACACGTGCGCTTCCCCTCCGTCTTTTGCCACAAAAACACGAACTTGCCCCGAAAGATCAAACTTCCATGATATCTTAAGCGGGCTTCCGATAGAAATATCAGCCTCGGGAATTTTTGCCAATGTCGGGGACGGAACAGCCAAAACGGTAAAGGGAGAAGTCTGCTCCTTGAAATTTCCGGCAAAATCGAGAGCTTTAACGTAGAGAGTGTGATCCCCCGAAGTTAATCCTTGGGGAACATAAACATGAGAACCATCGTCTTTCCACTCTGTCGGAGATCCTCCATCGATACGCACCATATACTTTTCAATTCCCGAGACCGCGTCTGTTGCACCAAAAGTAAACCCATATTTGTCTGCGAATGATTGAGAAATGGAAAAATGTTCTGGCGGTGTCACGTCCACCGCTATTCTATAATGGAGAGTGTCCGACCACTCATCACTAACGTTTTTTTGAAAATGAAAATAAGAAACTCCCTCGGAAATATTTTTTATTATTTTCTTTACGACAGAAGGTGGGTACACAGATTTCGGCGTGGAGGTCGGTTTTTGATCAAACGAAAAACTGGTGGAAATGGCTTCATCCGGCAACACCCACGACAGCATTGCCGTGGTCGTCGCATACCATGCCGTTTGGTCGGGGTGTGTCGAGGAAGTAATGACGAATGGCGTACTTGAAGCGATCGAAGGCGTGACCATATTTTCGGGCGCGGAAAATTCTGCTTCGGCAAGCAAGGGGATCACTTCTCTCGGCGAAAGTTCATATTTCCCGGCATTCATACTGGTAAGAATATTGGTACCAAGACCATCCGTCGCCGCAATAGCAGCACCCATGGAGAATTTGACCGTACTTGCCTTGCTTTGAAGCGCTTTAAATACGATGGAAAGAATTTTTCCGTTGTTGCCGGTATACCCGTCTTTTCTCGTACTGCCGCCAAAACTCACCATACCTTCCCTGTTCGAAAATTCCGGTTCAGACGGCCATGAGGTAAGAATGGATCCCTCTTTCGAAATACTCATGACTTCAAGTTCATCTTTATTAAAGGATATAGTTCCTTCCGCCGTGTTTATCGTCTTTCCGTTTGTGTTGATATTTACCCCAACGGCAAATAATTCACCGATGGAATAAGCGCCGGTAGAGGGCGAAAGATATAAAGACGCATCGCTTTCGGCAAACGTAGGCGAAAAAGAAAATAGAAAATAGAGGAAAATAGAAAAAATTAATATCGATGGAAATTTCAAACGTTTCGAACGGGGGTACAACCCCCGTCCGGCGACGGAAAGATAAGAAAATAGAAACATGGCGGGGTTGTTTTTCATAAGATATTTACACGATGAATTTCTTTTTCTTTCTCATGTAGGCAGCGGAGAAAAGAAATGCCAAAACGGCGAGAAACACGGTAATTTCAATCCATTGATTATCTACCGATGGAATAAATGAAGTATTCGGATTGTATTCGGCAATTCTCTCATTGCCCATTTTGTCGATAGCTTTCACCATGATCTTGCTGCGCAGATTCTGATCTTTCAAAAAATAAGGACTCTCTGCGACGGTCCAATATGATTTGCGGTTATCGCCCGTAAAAAAACCAAATTTCCATGGATTGGTTTCCAGAATTTCATAATGATCTATGCCGCTCTGTTTATCGGTCGATGCCCACGCTATGAAATATTTTCCCGCTTGAATGTTCGGGTCCCTGAATACTTCCATGGAAAATAATTCCGGAGCGATGGTATCGCCGCGCACTTCCGAGAGCCATTCGTTCTTCGGTGCGCCTCCTTTGTCAGCGATGATCAGAGCAAGGTTGTGAGAAAAAAGATCCGCTTTTGTACCCATGCCGTCATTCAGTAAAACTTCTGCGTTTACCATCTCTATTTTTGTTTGTATGGGAAGAGAACTTTTCTCAAGTGTTTCCACGGGTGTAAAAACTGCTTTTCCGATGATATTGGTCAGACCCGGGTCGCCCGCGATACGACCGCAATATCCGCCAGGTATTCCGCCGGAGAATGAAATGATTCCGTTTTTCTTTTCAACGGAAGGCTGTTCCGTCCAGAGAGAAAAGAGCGACTGTCCGGTACTGAAGTCAACAACCTTAAGAACGGATGGGTCGAATTTTATTTGAGAACTAACGGCGTTAATACACTCCCCCTCCGTATTGATACGAATGGTTACGATAAAAGTGTCATGAATGTTCACTTCCGGAGAAGTTGCATCAAGGCGAATGTCAACAGCGGCAAAAGAAATTGCCGGAAAAAAAAGAGAAAAGAAAAAAGAGAAAAGAGAAGAAATTTTCATGTGATTGTATTATACCAAAATAAATAGAAACTCCGAAAATAAGTGTTTATAAACTGTTAATATTTTCTACTCAACTCCGCTACACCAAGGGCAGTCCTTTCCCCGCTTGCAAAGCTCGCTCCTTAAGGACTGCCCTTGTTTCCGCTCGGTGCTTACTCATCATTCGTACTTTATAAACTTGATGAACTTGATAAACTTTTAACTGTTTTATCCCGTCCACGCATACAGCATGATCGAAAAATCGGTCAGGTTTACTTTTGTATCGCGATTAAAATCACAGGTTAACTCATCCGTATTCCAGTAAAATAAAAGTATGGAAAAATCGATCAAGTTTACTTTGCCGTCTTTGTTAATATCGGGAGAAACCACGTCGGTAAGTTCTTTTGTTCCAACATAGAAGCCCACTGATTGGCTGAAACCGCTTCGCTTGATCGTATTATCTGATGCAAGAGTTTCCGTCTTTGCTTTGACGGTATGAAAATTCTCATTTGAAAGTGCGCTCGTATCCAGTTCAACGTTCCACTTTCCATTGAGCAGACTCCCAACGGTTTGTGCCGGATCGGACATGGAATCAAAGTAAATAAGAACCGTTGAGCTGGCAACCGATCCGCCGAATACTTCAAGCTTTTCTCCTTGTTTTATTGTTTTTTTTGATAGGTTGATTGTCGGCGGCAAATACACGCCGGAAACGGTCGTTACGGCATTTTGAACGACCTGAAAAGTCGTGGTCATAACCACCGAACGCAGCTTATCGGTATCTTCCGCCCAAAAGCCGAAAATAACCGGTCCGGGAGTGATCTCTGATGTTTCAAAGTGAAAACTGGCCCGGTTATCAGTTTGAATAACTGACACTTGTTTCCCATCCTGAAGGACATGTACCAGTGAGTTTGGATAAGCTTTTCCGTCAATAATCACCCGTGTGGAATTTATCATCGAAATCGTTCCATCAATGGCACCCACACCACGAACGCCGGAACCAC
>Ga0172379_10003280_pt1 | contig 26167 bp, 20 predicted proteins | sample GrowelOW334metaG_FD_119756 | JGI IMG/M metagenome (GOLD analysis project Ga0172379, IMG submission 119756) | Groundwater microbial communities from an aquifer near a municipal landfill in Southern Ontario, Canada - Groundwater well OW334 metaG | ecosystem: Environmental > Aquatic > Deep...
ACTGACGCGCGCCGCGGTGATCGGCGAAATGGGCAAGGATTACGTCTATGCATCGCGCATCGCCGGCGCCGGTACCCTGCGGCTGATGTTCAACTGCGTCCTGCCGAATTGCGCCGCCCCGCTGATCGTCCAGGCCACTCTGGGATTTTCTGCGGCGATCCTGGATGCGGCGGCGCTGGGGTTTCTCGGCCTCGGCGCCCAGCCGCCGACGCCGGAATGGGGCTCGATGCTGGCGAGTGCCCTGGAGTTCATCCAGAGCGCCTGGTGGGTGGTGACCTTCCCCGGCCTGGCGATCCTGGTCTCGGTGCTGGCCTTCAACCTGATGGGCGACGGCCTGCGCGATGCGCTCGACCCGAAACTGAAGCAATGAGCCTGCTGGACATCGAAAAGCTGCACGTCGAGTTCGGCTCTCTCGAAGCGCCGTTTACCGCCGTCGACGATCTTGACCTGAGCATCGCCGCCGGCGAAATCGTCGGCATCGTCGGCGAATCCGGCTCGGGCAAGAGCGTGACCGCCCTGGCCTTGATGGGACTGATCGACTATCCCGGCCGCGTCACTGCCGAATGCATGCGCTTTGACGGGCGCGACCTGCTCGGCATGACGGAGCGCGAGCGGCATGGGATGCTGGGCAAGGACATCGCGATGATATTCCAGGATCCGATGACCAGCCTCAATCCGTGTTTCACCGTGGCCTACCAGTTGATGGAGACGCTGCGCGTGCATCAGGGAGGGTCGAAGCGGCAATTGCGTGATCAGGCGCTGACACTGCTGAGGCAGGTCGACATCCCGGATCCGGAACATCGCCTCGACGCTTATCCGCATCAGCTCTCCGGCGGCATGAGCCAGCGCGTCATGGTGGCCATGGCGATCGCCTGCAACCCGCGCCTGCTGATCGCCGACGAACCGACCACCGCCTTGGATGTCACGGTGCAGGCGCAAATGCTGGAGCTGCTGTTGGAGTTGCAGCGTGAGCGCGGCATGGCGCTGATGCTGATCACCCATGACCTCAGCATCGTCGCGCAGACCGCGCAGCGGGTGGTGGTGATGTATGCCGGGCAAGTAGTGGAGACCGGACCCGTGCCGGAGATCTTCCAGGCACCCCGGCACCCGTATACCCAGGCACTACTGGCGGCACTGCCGGAATACAACATCGGGCGCTCGCGCCTGAAGACCGTCCCGGGCGTCGTCCCCGGCCAATACGATCGGCCCGGTGGCTGCCTGCTCAATCCGCGTTGTAGCTACGTGCAGGATCGCTGCCGCGACGTTCGTCCGGCGTTGCTGGTCGAAGCGGCGACGCAAGTGCGTTGTCATTTTCCGCTGGATGGCGAGGGAATGCCGCCTCACTGCATTCCGGAAGGCGGCGCCACCTCATGAATGCATCCGCCACTCTGCTCGAAGCCAAACAGCTCGCCCGGCATTACCAGGTCTCGCAAGGCTGGCTCAAGCCCAAAGCCACGGTGCGGGCGCTCGATGGGGTCTCTTTCACCCTGCACCCCGGCAAGACCCTGGCCGTGGTCGGCGAATCGGGCTGCGGCAAGTCCACCTTGGCGCGCCACGTCACCATGATAGAAGCGCCCAGCAGCGGCGAACTGTGGATGGACGGCGTCAATGTGGCCGATGCCGACGGAGCGGAACGAAAACGCATTCGACCCCTGGTGCAAATGGTTTTCCAGAATCCCTATGCCAGCCTGAATCCGCGCAAGAAAGTCGGCGCCATGCTGGAGGAGCCGCTGATCATCAACACGGCGCTGGACAGATCCGAACGGGCCGCCAAGGCCCAGGCGATGATGGCCAAGGTGGGTTTGCGTCCCGAGCATTACGCCCGCTATCCGCACATGTTTTCGGGCGGCCAGCGCCAGCGGATCGCCATCGCCCGTGCCCTGATGCTCGACCCAAAAGTGATCGTCGCCGATGAACCGGTATCCGCCCTCGATGTGTCGATCCAGGCGCAAGTGCTGAATCTGCTGATGGATATTCAGGATGCCAGCGGCGTGGCCTATCTGTTCATTTCCCACAACCTGAGCGTCGTCGAACATATCGCCGATGAAGTGTTGGTGATGTATCTGGGCAAGACCGTCGAGCACGGCGGCAAGCAGCAGCTATTCAGCCGTCCGCTGCATCCCTATACCAAGGCGCTGCTGGCCAGCACCCCGCGCATCGATCCGGCGCTGCGCCAGCACAAGATAATCCTGCGCGGCGAACTGCCCTCGCCGCTGGCGCCCCCGCCGGGCTGCGCCTTCAGCAACCGCTGTCCGCATGCGGTTGACCGTTGCCGGGATATCGTTCCGACCCTGCAACCGTTCGGGGATCGATCAGTCGCCTGCCACCGGGTTGCCGAGCTTGAGTGACGCGTTCGAATAGGCTTTGCGCCCAAGCGATCATAGTCCCCGAAATAGCAAAACCAATGCCGCAGTGATGTCGTCGCCCCGACTTTTGAAGTTGCGTTTGGCAGTGTTATTCGGAAGCGCGCAAGGTCTGGGGAATTTGCCCGTCCTCCCGGTGCAGAGACGCACATATCGGCCGATCAAACACCCCAGACCTTGCGTTGGCCCTCGTTGCTGCTTTTGGCGAAAATCGACCCCAATAGGATCGGGCGCTGGCAGGTGGTCTCGATTCGGCGATATGTGCGTACTCCAGCACCGGGAGCCGGAGCGAGACCACTTGACAGCGCCAGCACAAATGTTCCGAGTGGCCTGGCCCCTTTAATTCGGTCGCCGGTTGACCGAGCGGATGGGAATCACTCGGCCTGGATCGACGGGCAAGGCACCGACGACCGCGCGGCGGGCAAGCGGCTAATTGCGGGAGTCCGCCGTGATGCCACCTGCTCGCGAAGGACGGGCTATGGCGAGGAGCAATCGATTTTTGTGCCAGCGATATAGCAAGGGGAAAAACAGCAGAGTCAACAGCGCTTCAAACAGACTCATGACGATTGCGCCAAATACCGTCGTCGAACGGGACCTGGCGACCAACCACACCTCGTTGAGCCAGCGATACAGCAGGCGGACAAACAGCAGCGTCAACAGCGCTTCCAGCAGCGTCATGACAAACGCACCGAACGCAGTCCAGCGCGGTACCCGGCGCCGGAACTTGGCGACCGCCCGGTCGCGGGCTATTTCGATGCTGTCGTAGAAAGTCGGCACCACCAGCAAGGTCAGGATCGTGGACGTGATCGTCCCGCCAATGATGGCGACCGCCAGCGGCCGGTAGAAGTCGCCGCCTTGACCCAGGCCGATGGCGACCGGCAGCATGCCGGCGATCAGCGCGAAGGTGGTCATCAGGATCGGCCGCAAGCGCATGCGACCCGCATGCATCAATGATTCCTCGCGGCCGTAACCTTCGACTTCCCGCTTGCGCGCGCAATCCAGCAGCAGGATGGCGTTCTTGGCCACCAGCCCCATCAGCATGATGATGCCGATGAGACTCATCAAGTTCAATGTGCCCTTGGTCAGCAGCAGGCTGATGACCACACCGATGAGGCTCAGCGGCAACGACAGCATGACGGCCACGGGCGCGGTGAACGACCCGAACTGCATCACCAGGATCAGGTACATCAGCCCGATGCCCATGACCAGCGCGATCACCATTTCGGTGAATAGTTCCTTCTGGTCACGCGCCGAGCCACCCAGTTCAACGCCGTAGCCGTTGGGGTACTCGATGGCTTTGGCGATCTTAAGCGCATCCGCGGTGATCTCGCCGGCCGAACGGCCCTGTGCATTGGCCGCGACCGCGATCATGCGCTTGCCGTCCATATGCTGGATTTGCGCCGGTCCCTTGCCCATGCTGATGGTGGCAATCTGATCCAGCGGCACCATCATGTTGCTGCCGCTGACGGCAATCGGCAAGCGCTCGATGTTCTCGGCATTGACTCGATCGTCGGGATGCAGGCGTACGGAAACATCCCTGGATTCGCCCGTCGGATCGACCCAATCGCCTACTTCGATCCCGGCAAAGGCGACACGCAAGGTCTGCGCGGCATCGTTGACCGAGATGCCCAAGGCGTTGGCCAGACCCCGATTCAGCTCAATCTTGAGCTCGTCTTTGGGACTCTGCTCGGACAGTCCGATATCGACCGCGCCGGGAACCTTCGCCAGTTTCTCCATGTAATCGCTGGCGATGCTCAGCAGGCGTCGCGCATCCGGACCGTAAAACTGAATCTGTACCGGCTTGCGCACACCGTTGCCAAGGTCGTCGATCACCACGAACTCGCCGCCGATCAGGGTCGCCATCAAGTTTCGCAAGTCAACGCCGATCTCTGTGGCGGAGCGCTTGCGTTCCGTGGTCTTGCCGATGTCGACATAGACCCGTCCGCCGCCTGCCCTGACGTAGCTATTGGTGGCAACGGTTTCCGGCAGGGTGCGCGCCAGTTCCGCGGCTTTTTCCACTTTCAAACGGGCATAGTCCAGGCTGGCGGACGACGGTGTGCGTATGTCGATGGCGACGGTGCCGACATCCTGCGACGGCATGAAACTCGAGCCACCGAACTTGGCATGCAGGCCGATTGCCCCGATCAGGCTCAGTCCGGCGATGACCGCCATCCAACGCCGATGATGTAGCGCCCAGGCGATGAGATTGCCGTATCGATCGGCCTGATGGTTGAACCAGGCATTGAACCTCGACAGCCACAAACTCAGGCCCTTCTTGGGCTGCAGATGATGACCCGGAGGATCGCCCCAATACGCCGACAGCATCGGGTCGAGCGTGAACGATATGAACAGGCTGACCAATACAGAACTGGCCACCGTCAGCGCGAACGGCCGGAACCATTCGCCCGACATTCCCGGCATGAACGCCACCGGAATAAACACTGCGATGATCGAGAAGGTGGTCGCCGCCACCGCCATGCCGATCTCCTGCGTCCCCTTGCTCGAGGCGGTGCGTCGATCGACGCCGGACTCCATATGGCGGACGATGTTCTCCCGCACCACGATGGCGTCGTCGATGAGCACGCCGATCGCGAGGGACAGCCCGAGCAGGGTCATGAAGTTCAGGGTGAATCCCGCCAGCCATATCGCGATGAACGCCGCAATGACCGATGTCGGCAAACTCAGGGCGGTGATCAGCGTGGAACGCCAGGAATTCAGGAATACATAGACGACGAAGATGGTCAGCACGGCGCCGAACATCAGCGAATGAATCACGTTGTCCAGACTTTCCTCGGCGTTTTCGCCGCCATCTTCGGTGATTTCCAGCTTGGTGCCGCTGGGTAGGGTCTTGTTCATTTCGCCAACCAAGGCCCGGACTTTGTTGGCGACCGTGACGGTGCTTGCCTCGCGCGCACGGGTGACCTGAATTCCGACATTCGGGTGGCCGCTGCGGAAGCTGAAGCTGTTCAGTTCGGCGAATCCGTCGGCGGTGCTGGCGACCTGTCCCAGGCGCACTACTTCATTGCCGCTACGCTTGATCACGATCTGCTCGAATTCAGCCGGCGACTCGATGCGCCCGACCAGGCGTATGTTTTGTTCATCGAGCATCCCGCGAATCTTGCCGACCGGTGCCGTGACGTTCTGCTTGCCCAGCGCGGCGACCACCTCTGCAACCGACACGTTGTACTCGCGCAGCTTTTCGGCGCGCAGCAAGACGCTCAACTCACGCTTCAGCGAGCCGTTGACGGTGACCACGGCGACGCCGTCGATGCCGCGAAACTTGTCAGACAGGTCATCTTCCGCCAGGCGGGATATCTCGGCGTGGGTCTGTGTCTTCGATGACAAGGCCATTTGCATGATCGGTTGTGCCGATGGATCTACGCGTCGCAGGGCCGGCTCGCGCATTTCGACCGGCAGCTTGTAGCGCACCGAGGAGATGGCATTGCGCACCTCGTCGGACGCCTCGATCATGTTCTTGTTGAAATTGAAGATGATAAAAATGTTCGCGTTGCCTTCGCTGGCCGTGGCGCGCAGTTGGTAGACGCCGGAAATGCTTTGCAGCGACTTCTCGATCCGATTGATAACCTCACGTTCCACTGTTTCTGGCGACGCGCCCGGATAGGGAATGTTGATGACCAGCATTGGTTGTTCGACATCCGGGATTTCATTGACGCGCAACTTCTTGAGCGCCAGCAGACCCAGGCACATCAGTGCGATGATGATGACAACCATCGCCATGGGGCGTTTGATGCTGAAGTCGGACAAGAACATCGCCTAGCTCCCCGCCGGTCTGTCGCTGCCCACCTTGGCACCGCCGTCGGGCGTTGCGGCAAGCGGTGCGGCCTTGGATGCCGCCAGGACCTTCTGCCCGTCCTTCAAGGTCGAAATCGGGTTGCGCACCACTTGATCGCCATCGGCCAACCCCCTCAGCACGGCGAAATCGCCGCGTCTCGCATCGCGTTCCCCGATCGCCAGGTCGACTTTCGACAACTTGTTGTCCTGGATGCGCCAGGTATAAGTCTTGTCGCCATTGCGCACCAGGGCCGCGTCCGGAATCATCAGCACCTGGCTGCTGCCGGCCTCGATCCGTCCTTCGGCGTACAGGCCCGAGACGCGCGGCTGGATGCCGTCGACGAAGCCGACCAGAACCTCGACCTGGCGGGTGGTGGGATTCGCCGCCGGATCCACGCGTCTTACGTTGCCGGCAAACGGCTGTTTGTCATAGCCGTTGACCCGGAACGTCACCGGTTGTCCCACTTTGACGCTGCTGATCTTGTCCGCCGAAACGAAGCCTTCGAAACGCATGCTGGTTGGATCGACCACCTTGAGCAATTCCTTGCCGACTTGCGCGGTGTCGCCGGCCGACACCTTGCGCTCGCTGATGATGCCGGCAAACGGCGCCCGCACTTCGGTCCGCTGCAACTGCTGGCGCGCCTGGACGGCTCTGGCCTGGGCCGCAACCAGGTCGCTCTGCGCGTTGTTGCGGCGGATTTCGGTGTCTTCCAGTTGCTGCATGGAGGCCATGCCGGATCCGCGCAAGGTTTTCAACCGCTGAAACTGCCGCTCGGCCTGGTCGAAATTCTGGGCGGCGGAGCGCGCTGCCGCTTCGGCGGAGGTCATGCTTTCGCGGATCGACGTGTCGTCGAGGCGGACCAGCAAGTCGCCGCGCTTGACGCTCTCGCCGTTTTCCTTCAGGACGGCGAGGACGACCGCGGAAATTTCCGCCCTGAGGTCCGCGCGGCGCTCCGGCTGAATGGAGCCGGTGATCACCGGGCCGGAAGCCAGGCTCCCGCTGCGCACCGTGAGCAGGTCTTCCGCGGCGATCAAGACCGTCGGATCGCTTGGTGTGCCGGCATTCTTGTCGGCCTTTTCGAGCATCTTGCCGCAGCCGGTGAGGACCGCGGCAAAGACCAGAACCGAAAAAATTAGTCGCAGCATAAAGGTGTTCTCCAAATTGGACCTGCTCTTGGCGCGGTGCCGGGTTGCGCTGCCATTTTGTAAACGGCAGCCAGCCCATCATTATGCATGACGATAGAACGCAAGAGTTGGACCGGCGATGTGTGTAAAGGCCACGGTGGGACTAGTGCCTCGACTTTACAGGAGCCAACGGCACGGTTCGATGCCAGTCCGACGAATTGCGGCGAAGAGGGTGTGAATTGCCTGTGGGCGCGACGAATCGATTCGCGACGCAAAGTCTTTCGGGCGGGAGCGAGCCGTGGCAGGGCTCGCTCCGCTTGATTTGCCGCGGGAGTTACGCCAGATGAACGTATTCGTAGTCGGTCGGCAAATTGTTGATGCCGCGATCCGGCGGAGCGATCCAGGCGGCCATCTTGCCCGCCCCGTTGACCCGCTGCATCAGGCTCTTGACGAAGGCCCGGTCGGCGGTCGACGGAATCCATTCGTCCTTGCGGCGTTCCCAGTCGGCATTGGCGACGACGTTCCCGTCCGGATCGGTATGATGGCCGGCCCAGCTGCCGACGATGCGGCGGAAACGCGAGGAGGGCAGCTTCAGGCGGAAGTCGCAGCCGGCCTTTTCGATGGTCTTGTTCCAGCGCTTCAGGCCGATCTCGCAATCCTTGAGATAGGCATTGCGCATGACCTCATTGATGGCATTGCGCATCGACACCGTTTCGGTGGTCACGCCGCCCTTGCCGTCGGGTTTGTCCAGCTCGAAAGTGGTGTCGACGCACAGGTGGTCCGGGTAGCTCGCCTCGTCGGCGCGGCCCTTTAGGCCGTTGGCGAAGTGGGAGGCGGCATTCGATGAGATGTCGGCGCCGAACAGGTCCAGCGCCGAGGAGACCCAGAAATTCATGTAGCGCTGGATGGTCGGCAGGTCGATGGCGCCATGGCGGCGGATGACCTCCGGGTTGTCGGTCTTGAGTTCGTCCATGACTTCGAGGGTGCGCCTGACGACGCGGCCGATGCCGGTCTCGCCGACAAACATGTGGTGCGCTTCCTCGGTCAGCATGAAGTTGCAGGTGCGCGCCAGCGGGTCGAAACTCGACTCGGCCAGTGATTTCAACTGGAACTTGCCGTCGCGATCGGTGAAGTAGGTGAACATGAAGAAGGACAGCCAGTCTTCGATCGGCTCGTTGAAGGTGGACAGAATGCGGGGCTTGTCGGTGTCGCCGGAATGGCGCTCCAGCAGTTCTTCCGCCTCCTCGCGGCCGTCCCGGCCGAAATGGGCGTGCAGCAGGTAGACCATCGCCCACAGGTGGCGGCCTTCCTCGACATTCACCTGGAACAGGTTGCGCAGGTCGTACAGCGACGGGCAGGTGAGGCCCAGCAGGCGCTGCTGCTCGACCGAAGCCGGCTCGGTGTCGCCCTGGGTGACGATCAGGCGCCGCAGGGTCGAGCGGTATTCGCCCGGCACCTGCTGCCAGACCGGCTCGCCAAAGTGATCGCCGAAACCGATCTTGCGCTCCGGTTGCGCGTCGGCGAGAAAGATTCCCCAGCGATACTCGGGCATCTTGACCATGCCGTAGTTGGCCCAGCCCTTGGCGTCCACCGACACGGCAGTGCGCAGGTACACGTCGGAATCCGCGAAATCGGTAGGTCCCATTTCACCCCACCATTGCAGGAAGTGCGGTTGCCAGTGCTCCAGTGCCCGCTGTAGGGTCGGGTTGGACGAGATGTCGACGTTGTTGGGAATACGCTCGGAATAGTTGATGGCCATGTTCGCTCCAGTTCGGGATTTAGTGGTTGTGTTGGCGATGAATTGAGCGGCTATACCCGTTCCCAATTGAATTGAGCCTTGGCGCCCTTGCCGTAGAGCTTGAGGGCGCCTTTCTCTCCGACCGCGTTGGGCCGGTTGAAAATCCAGTTTTGCCAGGCGGTGAGGCGGCCGAAGATCTTGGTATCCATGGTTTCCGCGCCGGCAAAGCGCAGCGACGCCTCCATGCCGGTGAGGGCGTCGGGAGACAGACTGGTGCGCTCCTCGATGGCGATGCGGATTTCCTCTTCCCAATCCAGGTCGTCCGGGGCGAAGGTGATGAGGCCCAGCTGTAGCGCCTGCTCGGCCGATAGTGCCTGCCCCAGTTGCGCCCGCGCCTGCTCGACCGGCGCCGGCTCCTGGCTGTGGTGGGTCTGTAGGCGGCTCAAGCCGTTGTTCATCGGTAGCGGACCGAAATTCATGTCGCTGAGCGTTACCTGCGGCGTGTTGCTGGAAACATCGGCCAGCGCCAGCATGTAGCTGCGGTCGGCGGCCAGAGCCAGTTCGAACAGTGTCCCGGAGAAACAGGAATCTGCGTCGATCAAGGCGATCAGGCTGCGCGAGGTGACATCCAGCCGGCGCAGGGTACGCCGCAACAGGCCGAGTGTCTCGCGGACGAACCAGTGGCCGCGATGCGCCAGCAGCGCCCGGTCCATGGCCAGAATGGCGGTGGCGTCGCCGCGCGTCTTCAGCACCCAGGTGCCGACTTCGAGTTGATTGATGCGCAGCATCAGGATGGCGTCGTCGAGTTGGCGCGCCATCGCCAGCGGCCACCAGTCGGCCCCCTGGGCCAGGATGGCGGCAATATCCTCGGGTACGTCGGCTTTGTTGGCCGGCGCGCGGACGGTGAGGGTGGCAACGCGGGTGACCGCGTCGATCGCCACATCCACCCACGAGTAATGATAGCCGGCGGCATCCACGGTCCGTGCCAGCGGCGTCAGAGCGATGCCGGCAGTGTCGTGCGGCCGGTCGCTGCGTTGCGCCAGTTCCTGGGCGCGTGCGGCGACGCGCTGTTTGAAATCATTCGGTTTCGCGTAATCGTCGATCAGTTTCCATTGCTTGGCGCGTTCGGCACGCACCCCCTCGGCGGTGGTGCAGAACACATCGGCGATATCGCGGCGCACCCGGCGCTTGTCGACCAGGCGCGTCAAGCCACCGGTGCCGGGCAGCACGCCGAGCAGCGGCACTTCCGGCAGGCTCACGGTCGACGAACGGTCATCCACCAGGATGATTTCGTCGCAGGCCAGCGCCACTTCGTAGCCGCCGCCGGCGGTGGTGCCATTCAATGCGGCGATGAATTTCAAGCCGGAACTCTGGCTCGAGTCCTCGATGCCGTTGCGGGTCTCGTTGGTGAATTTGCAGAAGTTTACTTTCCAGGCATGGCTGCTGGTGCCGAGCATGTAGATGTTGGCGCCGGCGCAGAACATCCGCTCCTTGCCGCTGGTCAGCACCACGCAGCCGACTTCGGGATGCTCGAAGCGGATGCGTTGCAGGGCATCGTTCAGTTCGATGTCCACGCCCAGGTCGTAGGAATTCAGCTTCAGTTCGTAACCCGGCACGATTCCGCCCTGTTCGTCGATATCCAGGGTCAGCGTGGCCACCGCGCCGTCGCAACTCAGGCGCCAGTGCTTATAACGGTCGGGATGGGTATCGAAAGTGATCATGAGCCTCTCCGGGTGAATTGCCGAACTCTTACGGTGGATGAAGAATGCGGACGCCGGGGCCAACCGCATGTCATCCGAATAATTTAAATATAAACGATGAAGGTATTATATTGCACTAGCCATTCTAGTCAAGCATTATGTTGCACAATTGGTGGTCCGCCCAACCCGCTGCCGAACGGACCGACGTCGACGCAGCCATAACCAGTCTGCGTAGTTCCGTGCGCACCTGATCGACCACGGTCGCCCAGTCGCCCATGCCGGGCTGGCGAAACAGTCGCACCGCGTCGGGATACCAGGGCGAGTCGCTGCGTCCGGTCAACCAGCGCCAATCGGTCTGGTAATCCGGCAGCAGGATCCAGCAGGCTTTGCCGAGGGCTCCCGCCAGATGGGCAACCGCTGTATCCACGGATACGACCAGGTCCAGATTGGCGATAATGGCGGCCGTATCGGCAAAATCGGCAATTTGCGGTCCCAGGTTAACCAGCCGCAAGCCATTCTGCGGGTTCGCCGCCTCTGCCTCGCCGGCGCCTTTCTGCAGGCTGAAGAAGCGCGTCCCGGCGATATCGCCCAACGGCACCAGTAGCTCCAGGCTCGCCAGGGACCGATCCGCATCGTTCTCGAAACGCGGATTGCCTTTCCACACCAAGCCGACGCGGAGATCCGACGAGGCGCAGTTTTTGCCCAGGACGTCGGCCCAGTAAGTACGCTTTGCCGCCGACGGACGGAGGTAGGGCAGGGCCGCCGGAATCGAATCCAGGCGGGTTTGGCAATACAGCGGGAGGCTGAGAGGCGGACTCCAATAATCCCAGCCGGATGTCGGAATCTCCTCGTCGATGGCGATGACGGAATCGGTGCCCTCCAGGGATGCAAAGAGGGTTTTCAAGGCCGGATGGCAAATCACCGTAATCCGTGCGGCGCCTCGCGATTTCAACACGGCCGCGTAGCGGCAGAACTGGATCATGTCGCCGTGTCCGGCCTCGAATCCGATCAATAGGGACTTGCCATGCAGAGGTTCCCCGCGCCAGCGGGGACAGCTCAGATGTTGCTCCAGTGGCACATACCACTTGCGTGCTTCCAGGCAGCGCCAACCTTCGTTGAACCGCCCCTGCCGCAGCAACAAATAGCTGAGATTGAAATTGGCCGACGGGTGGCCGGGATCGAGTTCCAGCGCCTGGCGGTAGCTGCGTTCCGCTTCGACTTCCTGTTTCCGGCAGGCTTGCAGGACGCCCAGATTCGACCAGGCCGCCGGGGACTCCGGAATCAGTTCGAGTGCCGCACGATATGCGGCTTCGGCTTGGTCAAATCGCTTCAGCTTGGCCAGCATGGCACCCAGGTTCAACCAGGTCTGCCCGCAATCGGGATTGCCGGCAAGCGACAACAGATAATGAACTTCCGCTTCGGCCAATCGGCCCGCCTGGTCCAGCAGCAAGCCGAGGTTGGCGTGGGCCTCCGCAAGTTCGGGCACCAGCCGGAGCGCCTCACGAAAACAAGTCTCCGCCGCCCCGGTATCGCCAGCGGCCAGATGGCGATTCCCGTCGAGAAACAGCTCTTCGGCGCTAGAAAAGGTGTCGATTATCTGGCCTATCGACTTCAAGCCTTCGGTCAAATTGCCAATCGCGGCGAACGCTGAGGCTTGCGATTGCGCGGGTCATCAAGGCACCGTTCGGGGTTTCAGCGCGCTGAATCCAGCCCCAGACGCGAGGCGAGTCGTGGGCTCGCCTGGCGGATGTCGATCTCATCGCCGAGGATACGCGCAGCCTCCGTCAACCAGACATCCCGGGCATCCTTCTGCGCTTTTTCCGCCGCCAGTTCATCCTTGAGCGTGGGCTCGTCGGGCAACGATGCGCTCGCCGCCATTGTCGTGCCTGGAGGCACGGAGTCCTTGCGGTTCATGGTCTTCCGGTTCCTGCCGCGGCCTTCGTGAGCCTCGTCGATGGCGCGCGACTTCAGGCGAGCTTCGAGCAAATCGCGTTCCTGGCGGCGCTCGGCCTCGTTCAGGGAGACGGCGGTGCGTGCACGCCGGGCCTTGATTGCGGCTACGTCCTCCAGCAGCAGCTGGAAATGCTTGTCTTTGGCCACGCGCGCCGTATGCCGGGTTTGCAGCAAAGGCAGGATACCCTTGACATCGCCGGCCGGGGAGTAAACGGCCGCCTCGATCTGAATCCAGGGCAGGGCATTATCGAAGCTCGATTCGCCGAAGGACTCCGGATCCAGGGCCGACGGCAGACCGATGTCCGGCGTTACCCCGCGCAGCTGCGTGGTTCCGCCATTGACTCGGAAGAACTGCGCCACGGTCATCTTGAGTTCGCCCAACGTCGGCTTGTCGTTATGCGCGATCTGATCGAAGTCGATCAAGGTCTGCACCGTGCCCTTGCCAAAGCTTCGTTCGCCGATGACGATGCCTCGGCCATAGTCCTGGATCGCCGCGGCAAAAATTTCCGAGGCCGAGGCGGATCCGCCATTGATCAGCACGCCCATCGGACCGTCCCACAGCCGCTTGGTGCGTCCGCAGCCGCTGGTCCTGACGGCGCCTTGTGAGTTGCGTTCCTGCACTACCGGTCCTTTTCCGGTGAACAAGCAGGTCAATTCAACCGCTTCATCCAGCGAGCCGCCGCCGTTGTTGCGCAGGTCGACCAACACGCCGCCGATTCTGGCCTGCTTGAGTTGCTCCAGCAGACGGGCGACATCGCGGGAGGCACTCTTGAATTCCTTGTTGCCGTTATGTCGTGCTTCGAAGTCCTGATAAAAGGCCGGCAGTGAAATGACACCCACGCGCTGGGACTGAGCACCCGTCCTGGTTTGGATGACGGACTTCCTGGCGGCCTGCTGTTCCAGGCTGATCTTGTTGCGGACCAGGCTCACCAGCCGGTGCTGGCCGTCCGGGCCGGCATCGGCCGGCAGTATGTCGAGTCGCACGACGGTGTTTTTCGCGCCGCGAATCAGCAAAACCACGTCGTCGAGTCGCATGCCCACGACATCGGCCAGCGCGCCGTCATTGCCCTGTCCGACGGCGACGATGCGGTCGCCGACCTTGATCTTGGCCGACAAGGCGGCCGGCCCGCCAGGCAGGAGTTCCCGTATCGTCGTGTAATCGTTTCTATCCTGTAGCACCGCCCCGATGCCGACCAGGGACAGGCTCATCGAGATGTCGAATTCGGCGGACTCCTTGGGGCCGAGGTAGTCGGTGTGAGGTTCGACAGACCGGGCATAGGCGTTCATGAATACCTGGAATACGTCCTCGGCGCGGAATCGCTGGGAGCGGGACAGGGAGGTGCCATAGCGTTTTTCGAGGGTATCGCGAATGAACTGGTCGTCCTTGCCCGCAAGTCTCAATTGCAGCCGGTCGTTCTTGACGCGTTTGCGCCACAGATCGCGCATCTCGTCCTCGGATTGCGGCCAGCGGGCTTTGTCGCGTTCGTATTCAACGCTTTCGACGCGGTTGAAGTCGGCGTCCCGCTTCAGTAATTCGCGGGCGTGGGTCATGCGCTCGACGAAGCGGCGCTCATACAGATTGAAAATGGCAAACGGGATCTGCAATTCCTTGGCCTCGATCGCCGTCGCCAGCGCCGGACGAGCATAAGCCAGATTGTCTATGTCGGACTGGGTAAAGAACAGTTTCTCCGGATCCAGGGCCTTGATATAGCGATCGAAGATCTTCTCCGACATGCTTTCATCCAGCGGCAAGGCCTTGTAGTGGTAGCGCGTCAGGATTTTTGCCGCCAAGGCCGCCGCTTCGGCTTGCTGCGCGAGCGGCGCCAGCACTCGCGGGGACAGAGAGTCAAGGCTGGCTGCTTGCGTTGTGGCAGCCAGCGCCAGCAATATCCAAAACCAGGCTTTTTTCATGGGCATCCCTACGGTCGATGGTCGAGCAAGTATAACGGCCCCGGCGGCGATTCCGGGTGATGGGAGCGCGCGCGGCGACAACACGGATTCATCGCCAAAACGCCGGTAGACGACTGCCTGCATTGCGATACCTCCAGAAAGCCTAGGCCCAGAACACGCCGGCCTGGTCCCGATCCAACGCGGCGAGCAGCGCTTCGAAGTCCGTCGTGGGTTCGGCATGAGGATACACGCCCCACCCCTCCTGGGGGCTCTTCCGGACGTAGTACAGGCGCCACAAATGATCCACCACGTTCAATCGGAATTGGGCGAGAGGCAGTTTGGAACGCCTGTCGAGATTATTCTGGACTGGCGTTTCCTCGAACAAAGTGACGGTATTGCCGAGCACCGAGTATGTCAGGCGCACCTCGCGGCGTAACTCCGGGGGGACTTTCTTGAAGCAGTAGACGCCGAGCTTCTCTTCGACGTTGTTCAGAATCTGTTCGGGTAGCGCCATATATCCATGCGGAGAAGTTTCGCCAATCTTATCCCAGCTGGCGGCGTATCGGCATCTCTTGCGGTGGCAGCCCCGCGTCCGTGCGCCGGATTGGGCTCATAGCCGGAACGGCCACCATTACTGGCAAGACTTGCCGGATTGCGTGATCGGCTTGTCGGCGCCGTCGATTGCCGGAATTGCCAAGCCTTTGTCGCTCTTCTTCTTATCTACCATGGCACATCTTGTGCGTATCGTTCAGCCAGGGTGACCAGGCGTCCAAGGGCCGGGATTTCGAAAGCAGGAGGAGAGGACCATGATCCATGTTTTAGACCAGGATGATGTTGTTTATTCGGACGAGTCCATACAGTCAAAAAATTACGTCGTCAGAGGCTACGAGGAGAAACTTGACGACGCCATCCGCCTGGATGAAGCCAGGCAGTCCGGTCTGGACGGCGGCTATCCCGAATTCTGGAAGCCTGTCGAGGACTGGTGGCTCGACTGAGCGGCGCCAGACCCGCCGGGGTTCACTTCAACGCCATACCGGCACGAAGAACAGATTCACCATGAAGACCTTGAGGCAGCTGCTCGAAGAACGTTCGCGCGCACCGCTTGCCATCTCGCCGGACGACTCGGTTTTCGCCGCCCTGGAGCTCATGGCGAAACATGACATTGGCGCCTTGCTGGTGATGCGTGACGAACGGCTTGCGGGAATATTCAGCGAGCGCGATTACGCGCGCAAGGTCATTCTTTCGGGCAAGTCGTCAATGCAAACCCTGGTGCGGGAGATCATGACCGAAGACGTGTTCTACGGCCTTCCCGAGCAGACGACCGATCAGGCCATGGCGCTGATGAACGACAGGCATATTCGCCACCTGCCCGTGCTTGATGCCGACAAGCGCGTGATCGGCATGCTATCCATTGGCGATCTGGTCAGGGAGACAGCCAAGGAGCTCAGGCAAAGTCGCCTGGAGGCGATCCACCTGCTGGGGCGCGCGGTCGAGTTCAAGGACCACCACACCGGCCAACATGTCATCCGCATGAGTCATTACAGCCAGATCATTGCCTTGGCTTTCACCGGAGACGAACTCTGGGCCGATCGACTGTTCCACGCCGCCGCCATGCACGATGTGGGAAAGATCGGCGTGCCCGACCGGATACTCGGCAAACCCGCCAGACTCGATCCACCGGAGTGGGAAGTGATGCAGAAGCACTCCGTATTTGGTGGCCAGATATTGGCGGGCAACACCTCGGACGTCCTGCAATTGGCGCAGGAGATTGCCGTAAGCCATCACGAACAGTGGGATGGATCGGGTTATCCGCGTGGCCTGGCCGGACCGGACATTCCCTTGTCCGGCCGCATCGTGGCCATCGCCGATGTGTTTGACGCCCTCACCAGCCGGCGCCCTTACAAGGATGCCTGGCAGGAAGATAAGGCGGTCCGCTATATCGCCGACCATGCCGATATCCATTTCGATCCGGAGCTGGTTTCCGTCTTTCTTGAGCAATTGCCGGCAATTCAGGCTGTCCGCGGGCAATACGCCAAAGACAATGACGACAGGCTGACGCAGTAGCGGCGGTCAAGCCGGACACCAACAGCCTCAATCCGCAACGCTGAGCGTTCGTCGATAGCGAGTGCCCTGGCGGGCCATCGCCGGCTCAGCCGCCGATCAGCTCGAAGAGTTCCGCCAGCGATTGTTCGGCGGTCTTGCCCGAGGTTTCCAGCACCGCGTCGGCCTCGTTGTAGAGGGCGGCGCGGCCGGTCAGGATGCGTTGCAGGTCTTCCATCGCTTCCTGGTTGCCGCCCATCGGCCGGGTGTCGCCCTGGGCCATGACGCGCGCCATGTGTTCGTCGGGCGTGGCCTTGAGCCAGATGGTGTAACAGGAGGAGAGCAGCAGGTCGAAGGTGGCCGGTTCCGAGACGATGCCGCCGCCCGGCGCGAGCACGAAGGCGTCGTTGCTTTCGATCAGCGACTCCAGGCTGCGCCGTTCATAGCGCCGGTAGGCGGCCTGGCCGTAGAGCGAGAATATCTCGTGGATGGCGGTGCCGGTCTCGCGCTCGATCTCGCGCGCCAGTTCCAGGAACGGGGTGCCCAGCCGCTGCGCCAGCAGCGTACCCAGTGTGGTCTTGCCGGCACCGCGCAAGCCGATCAGGGCGATCCGCCGGCGCCGGTCGTGGTTGCCGCTGCCGTCGAACTCGGCCATCAGCAGGTTGCGCGCCCGCGCCAGCTTCTTCGGCGGCAGGCGCGACAGGAATTGCGTCAACAGGGTCAACTCCACCGGTTGCTCGGGCGCTTCGCTGACCAGTTCCGGCAACGGGTTGCCCAGTGCCTGGGCGATCTGGCGCAGCAGGATGATGGAAATGTTGCCATGCCCGGTCTCGAGCTGCGCCAGGTAGCGCTCGGAAACGCCGGAGTCCTGCGCCAGCAGCTTGCGGGTCATGCCGTGGCGTGCCCGCAACACCCGCACGCGTTCGCCCAGGATGCGCAGGTAGTCGTTCTCGGCGGCGCTCAGATCCGGTCGCTGCAGTTTCTCGGCACTGTCTTTCCTGGCCATTCGAAAATCCTTGGGCGGGTTCGAGATCTTCCGGGGAATGCTTGAGGTTTGATGAATTATACTGCCAAGGCTGAAAATATATTGCACTATAGTGATTCGGTGTTAACATTATGGCTGTTGTCTTGGCTGGACCTGATCTCCTGGTTTTGCCTGACTCACCACTCTCGATCAAGGCGTAGCGATGCACCTGACCCTACTCGTGGGCACCATGACCGGCACAGCCGAACTGGTGGCCGAAGAAATCCAGACCGTGCTCGAAGCCGACGGACATACCGCCGTCATCAAGCTGATGGATGGGCTGGACGCCGGCGTATTCCAGGCGGACGGGCCGTCGGACGGCGCTTATCTGATTGTGACATCCACTTACGGCCAGGGCGATGTTCCGGACAACACCCGGGCGCTGATGGACTCGCTGGCGCGCAACAGGCCCGACCTGTCCAAGGTGCGCTACGGCATCTTTGCCTTGGGCGACCGCACCTACACCGAAACTTTCTGCCTGGGCGGCAAGCAGTTCGACGCGATGTTGCGCGACCTCGGGGCGCGGCGTATCGGCGAGATCCTCATGCATGACGCCAGCGCCGGGACCATGCCGGAAGAAGTGGCGCTGGAGTGGATTCCAGGATGGCTGAGTCTTTGCGAGGAGAGCATGGCGTGATGTCTCTCGAAGCGTTCACCGGCCGCGTCGCCGAAGTCACTGCGGCCATCGCCGGCCTGCCGCTGGACAAGGCTCTGGAGCAACGCCTCAACGCCGAATTTCCCGCCGGCGGCGAATTCTTCCGGGATATCCGCCAGGCCTGCGAGGACGCCATCGCGGCCGGCTGGATGTGCCAGCAGGGCGAAGGCCCGCGCAAGTTCGGCCGCATCGTTCAGCCCGCCATCGCCACCCACAACTTCAGCATCGACGTCGTCGACATCACCGACCTGGTCGGACCGCACCACCGCCATCCCACCGGCGAGATCGACATGATCATGCCGCTGACGCCGGACGCGCGTTTCGACGGCCGCGCCGAAGGCTGGCTGGTCTATCCGCCCGGCAGCGCGCATCGGCCGACGGTCAGCGATGGGCGGGCGCTCATTCTGTATTTATTGCCGAACGGCGAGATCGAGTTCAGCTAAAGTCAATACGCCAAGGAGAGAAAAATGGGCTACGAGGTTTCCACCGCGGATCATGATGTAAATCCCCCCCAGGTGCATATTCCTCGTAACTACAATGCGGCCGACGACCTGCTCGGCCGCAATCTCCAGGCCGGCCGCGGCGCCAAGGTGGCAATCTGCGACGACCAGGGCGAATACACCTATGGCGAGGTGGCCGAGCGCGTCAACCGCTTCGCCAACGTACTTGGCGGGCTGGGCGTGGGCATGGAGGCGCGCGCCTTTGTCGCCCTCTACGACACCATCGATTTTCCCACCGCCTTTCTCGGCTGCATCAAGGCCGGGGTGGTGCCGATCGCCGCCAACACGCTGCTCACCACGGCCGATTACGAGTTCATGCTCAACGACAGCCGGGCGTCGGTGCTGATCGTCTCCACCGGCCTGCTGCCGGCGTTTCAAACCCTGTTGTCGAACGCCCCCTACCTCAAGCACGTGATCGTCTCCGGCAGCGGCGATTCGGTTCTGGCGGCGGGGCAACTGCGCCTGGGCGACATGATGGCGCACGCCTCGCCGGAGTTTTCGAGCGTCCCCACCACTGCCGACGACATCTGTTTCTGGCTGTATTCCTCCGGCTCGACCGGCAAACCCAAGGGCACGGTGCATATCCACAGCAGCCTGATCCTGACGGCCGAACTGTATGCCCGGCCGGTGCTGGGCATTTGCGAGGACGACGTGGTGTTCTCGGCGGCCAAGCTGTTCTTCGCCTACGGCCTGGGCAATGGCCTGACCTTCCCGTTTTCGGTCGGCGCCACCGCGGTACTGATGGCCGAACGGCCTACGCCGGCGTCGGTCGGCCGGGTGTTGCGCAAGTACCAGCCGTCGATCTTCTATGGAGTGCCCACCCTGTACGCCGCCATGCTGGCCAGCCCGGACCTGCCGCGCCGCGACGAGCTGCCGCGGTTGCGCCGCTGCACCTCGGCCGGAGAGGCGCTGCCGGCCGACATCGGGCGCCGCTGGCAGGAACATACCGGCGTCGACATTCTCGACGGCATCGGCTCCACCGAAATGCTCCACATCTTTCTTTCCAATCGCCCCGGCGATGTGCGCTACGGCAGCACCGGCAAGCCGGTGCCGGGCTACGAGATCCGCCTGGTGGACGAGGCGGGCCAGCCGGCGGCGCGCGGCAACCTTGGCGAATTGCAGGTGAATGGGCCGAGCGCGGCGATCATGTACTGGAACAATCGCGAGAAAACCCTGGCGACGTTTCAGGGGCCGTGGACGCGCTGCGGCGATAAATACGTCGAGGACGAGGACGGCTATTTCATTTACTGCGGGCGTTCCGACGACATGCTCAAGGTCTCGGGCATCTATGTCTCGCCCTTCGAGGTCGAGGCGGCACTGATGACCCATCCGTCGGTGCTGGAAGCGGCGGTGGTCGGCGCCAACGACGAGCAGGACCTGATCAAGCCCAAGGCCTATGTCGTCCTCAAGAACGGCATCCAGCCTACCCCGCAGTTGGTCGAGGAACTCCAGACCCATGTCAAGACCAAGCTGGCGCCTTACAAGTATCCGCGCTGGGTGGAGTTCATCGACGAATTGCCGAAGACCGCCACCGGCAAGATCCAGCGCTTCAAGCTGCGCGGGCAGCGACAAGGATCGTTTGCCGCGCCCGGCGTCTGAGGTTCGACGATTTCTTCCGCGACATTCAGCAGCCCAATCGGACTGGAACGGACCACCACATGAACGCGGCTGAAATCCTGATTGGGGCGGGCGCCGATAACCAGGTCGCCCTGGAGTGCGGCGAGCGCCAGCTCGATTACGGCGAATTGCGCACTGCCGTGCGCCACGCCACCGGCGCCTGGCGCGAACTGGGTCTGCGGGAGGATCAGCGGGTCCTGATTTTTGCCCCCGACGGCATCGACTGGGTGATCGCCTATCTCGGCGCCATCGCCGCCGGCGGCGTCGCGGTGGGCCTGAATTCGCGCCTGTTCGAGAAGGAACTGAGCGTGATACTCGCCGAAAGCGGCGCCAGCTTCATCTGCTGCGAAGCCGGCGCGCTGGCGCTGCTCAATGGCCTGTGCGCCCAGGTCGCGCAGCCGCCGCGAGTCATGGTGATGGACGGCGCGGCGTCCGAATGGCAGCGCCTGCTGCGCTCCGCCCAGCCGCACGAGGCGGTGCCAAGGCAGCCGGAAGACATGGCGTTCTGGATCTATACCTCAGGCACCACCGGGCGGCCCAAGGCGGTGATCCATGCCCAGCGCATGGTCGAGGGATGCGGGGCGGTGGCTCGGGAACTGCTGGGCCTGTCCGCCAGCGACCGCCTGTATGCCTCGTCCAAAATGTTCTTCGCCTATTCCCTGGGCAACAGCCTGCTGGCCGGACTGCGGCTGGGCGCGACGGTCATCCTCGACGGCGAGTGGCCCACCGCCGAACGCGTCGCTGCGATCTGCGAGCGACACCACCCGACGGTGTTGTTCAGCGTTCCCACCCTCTACCACAAGATTGTCCAGGCCGGCCTGGGGCAACGCCTCAAAGCGGCGGGGTTGCGGCATTTGGTATCGGCAGGCGAGTCACTGCCGATGCCGGTGCGCCGCGCGCTGGAAGATGCCACCGGCATTGCTCCGCTGAGCGGCTATGGCACTTCGGAAACCCTGGCGCTGATGCTCTATTCCCGTGACGATAACGGCATCTTGCGGCCGACCCCGCTGACCGAGGTGCGCAACTGCGAGGCGGTATCCGACAGCGACGCCGGCATGCCGCGGCGCCTGTGTTTTCGCCATCCGGCGGTGGCGCTCGGCTACTGGCAGCGGCCGGAGGCCCAGGCGGATTTCCACGACGGCTGGTTCTCACCGGGAGACATGTTTTTGCCGCACGAAGCGGCAGGCCCCGCCTGGGAATACTCGGGACGCACCGACGACATGCTGAAGATTTCCGGCCAATGGGTCAGCACCATAGCGGTGGACCAGGCCTTGCTCGCCGCCTGCGGCGACAGCGTGCAGGAACTGGGCAGCGTGGCGCTGAAGAATGCCGAGGGACTGACGGAAATCGCCGTATTCGTGGTGCCCGCCCCGGACCGCTCCGACGACGCGCAGGCGCGACTGGCCGAAGGCATCGCGGCGCTGCCTGGCTTCAAACGGCCGCGGCGGATACACTACCTGGACAGCCTGCCGCGCACGGCGACTGGCAAGCTGCAACGCAACAAGCTGGCGGGGATGATAACGGAGTAACGCGTCGGGCAGACACGCGCAAAATAGCGACAAGCAGTTGGCAATCCGTAGCCAGTGCCCACGCATATTCAAGTAGCTCGATTATCGCCAAGAGGATTTCCCATGCTTGCTCCCGCTTCAATCAACGACTACCGTCTGTTGGCCAGGCGCCGCCTGCCGCGCCAGCTGTTCGACTATATCGACGGCGGCAGCTACGAGGAAGTTACTCTCGCCGCCAACCGCGCCGACCTGCTGGCGCTGCGGCTCAGGCAGCGGGTGATGCGCGACGTGTCGCGGATCGAGACCAGCGCCACGATCTTGGGGCAAGCCGCCAAGCTGCCGCTGGCGCTGGCGCCGATCGGCCTGGCCGGGTTGATGGCGCGGCGCGGCGAAGTGCAGGCGGCGCGCGCCGCGGAAAAGGCCGGCGTGCCGTTCTGCCTATCGACGGTGTCGCTGTGCTCGATCGAGGAAGTGCGCCGGGCCACCGCCGCGCCATTCTGGTTCCAGCTCTACATGATGCGCGACCGCGGCTATGTCCGGGAGTTGCTGCAACGCGCCGAGACAGCCGGTTGCAGCGCCCTGGTATTCACCCTCGACCTGGCCGTGCTGGGCTCGCGCTACCGCGATACCCGCAACGGCATGAACGGTGGCCTGACGCTGGCCGGCAAGCTGGCCAAGGCCTGGGATACCGCCCGGCGCATCGGCTGGCTGGGCGACGTGGCGCTCGGTGGGCGGCCTCTGGTGTTCGGCAATCTGGCCGCGGCGGTGCCATCCGGCAAAAAGCTGTTCGACTTCAAGCGCTGGGTGGATTCCCAGTTCGACGCCAGCGTCACCTGGCGCGACCTGGATTTCGTGCGTGAGAACTGGCGCGGGCCGATCGTCCTGAAAGGTATTCTCGACGCGGATGATGCAATGTCTGCCGCCGACAGCGGCGCCCAGGCGATCATCGTTTCCAACCACGGCGGCCGCCAGCTCGACAGCGCGCCTTCCAGCATCGCGGCGCTGCCGGCCATCGTCGAGGCGGTCGGCGACCGACTGGAAGTGTTCATGGACAGCGGCATCCGCAGCGGTCAGGACATCGCCAAGGCGCTGGCCCTGGGCGCCCGCGCCGCCCTGATCGGGCGACCATGGATCTGGGCCTTGGCCGCACGCGGCGAACGCGGGGTGAGCGAGGTGCTCGACATCCTGACCCGCGAACTCCAGGTCACCCTGGCGTTGCTCGGCGAGCCGCGCGCCGACCGGCTCGATCCAACGGTGCTGGCGGCGGCGGATTGAACCGGCGCCCGGCGCGCCACCTTGTCCCTATTTCAAATTGAGAGAATCATGACCACACGCATCGTCGACGACATTTTCTACAGCGAACGCTTGGTGCGTTTTTCCTATTGCGATCCCGCCGGCATCGTCTTCTATCCGCAGTACTTCGTCATGTTCAACGGCCTGGTGGAAGACTGGTTCAACCAGGGATTGGGCGTCAATTATGCAAAATACATCACGGAGCAGCGGCGCGGCCTGCCCATCGTCAATCTCAGTTGCGACTTCATCGCGCCTTCCAAGATCGGCGAGATGATCACCCTGGGCCTGCAATTGGAGCATCTGGGCAACAGTTCCATGAAATTCGTCGTCACCTGCTCTTACAAGGGGGCGGTGCGGGTGCGGGCGAAGATGGTGCTGGTCAACATGAACCTCGACCTGGAGCGCGCGGTGCCGCTGCCGGACGAACTGCGTGCATTGATGATCGGTTTTCGCGAGGGCAGGCTCGACATCAGCCGCTACCGTGAGGACGGTTGATCCAGATCATTTTCCGGCGTGGATGGCCCATTAGAATTCGTCTCGCACGATTTCAACCAAAGTCGTATCCGCGCCTCGATGGAGTGCTAAATGAAAGTCAATTTGCCCGTCTCCAATGTCGAATGCCCGTTTCCAACAGGGGAAACGATTGTTTCGAAGACGGATCTCAAGGGTGCCGTCACCTATGCCAACGACACTTTTGTCAAGATCAGCGGCTTTTCGAGGGAGGAATTGCTGGGCAAGAACCACAATATGGTGCGCCATCCGGACATGCCGTCCCAAGCCTTCGCAAGCCTATGGAACACCATCCAGGCGGGAAATCCGTGGCGTGGCATCGTCAAGAACCGCTGCAAGAACGGCGACTACTATTGGGTCAAGGCGCTGGTCGTCCCGGTGCGCGAGAATAACCAGACTATCGGCTACATGTCGGTCCGCACCGAGCCCAGTGCGGCCGAGAAATCCTCGGCGGCCGCGCTGTATCGCGCCATCAACGCCAAGCAGGCCAAGCTGCCCGGTGTGACGCTGGCGGAGCGGATGTTCCGGCTTTCCTTCAACACGCGTTTCGCCATGTTCGTGGCATTGATGACCCTGTTGTCCGCGGCCGCCGGCATCGCCGGACTTGCCGGCCAGAGCACCCTGACGGCGCTCATCTGCGCCGCCAGCGTGGTTGCAGCCATCGGCAGCACGGCGTTCATGGCGGCGACCATTTCCCGTCCCTTGCATGAAGCCATTGGCTATTTCGATCAGATTGCCCAGGGCCGCCTGTTCAACGAGATCCCGATCAACCGGCCGGACGAGGTCGGGCGTGTATTGGCCGGACTGGCGATTGCCCAGACCCACATGAGCGTGATGATCGACGAAATCCGCTTGAGCGCGAAACTCGTCGATCAGCGTTGCGAGCAACTGGACGAAGAGATGCGCCGGGTCACCCAGGTGTCCACCGACCAGACCGATCGCATCACCGAGGTCAGTGCCGCCATGGACGAATTATCGTCGTCGGTCAAGGAAGTTGCGGAGACCGCGACCAATGCGGCCGGTTCGGCGAAATCGACGTTGCAGATCGTCGACGAGGGCAATTCGCGCATGAGCGACAGCATCGAGGCCAGCGACAAAGTCGTCGATGCGGTGCGGATTTCGGCTGACCATATCCGGCAATTCAGCGATGCGATCGACCAGATCGGCGGCATGGCCGGCAATATCCGGGAAATCGCCGATCAGACCAACCTGCTGGCGCTGAATGCGGCGATCGAGGCGGCGCGCGCCGGCGAACAGGGGCGCGGCTTTGCTGTGGTGGCGGACGAGGTCAGGAAACTGGCCGAGCGGACTTCCACCACCACCGCGGAGATCAACCGGATGCTGGCGGAAGTCCAGGTCACCACGCGCTCCGCGGTGACCGCGATGGAGACCGCGGTCGAACGCGTCCAGGAAGGCCGCGCGTTGATCGACGAAACCCACCAGAGCTTTCAGAACATCACCAGTTCGAGCCGGCGGGTGACCGACTTCGCCGAGGGCATCGCCGGGGCGGCGCATGAGCAGTCGGTCGCCACCGGTGAAGTGGCGAGCAATACCGAACAGATCGCGCAATTGATAGAACAGAACAACGCGACCATCGTCCAGGTGAAGGATACGGTGGGTGAACTGAACCAGACCGCCGACTACCTGCGTAGCGTGGTCGAGCATTTCAAGATTACCGGTTGACCAACGCGCTGCTCCCGGCGTCGCGGCGCAAGCTGCGAGCCGCATATTCCGCCCGCACCGTGAACAATTCCACATTCCTGCAAAGACTTGCCGCCGGGACTGGTTAAGTTTCCGTGAACAGTTGCCGCTATTCCTGATGCATGGATACTCAGGCAGGGCCAACACGGGACCGGGACGTAACCTTAGGTTGAAAGGGGCGGGGCCATGGCAATTGACACCAGAACCTCCATCGGCAAGAGCCAGGTCGTACTGCCGAAGCACGACGTCGAAGCGGCCGGTTTCGCCGGCCATTCCAAGCAGGAGAGCAGGCGGGAGCAAGCCAGGCGGCGGCAGAAAGACGCCGATTCGCAGCCGCTTTCAAACCATCAAGGCCAGGTCGCCGGAACATTCATCGACGTGACGGTTTGACGTTATCTTCGGTTGTCATCGCACCTCACAGAAGTCATCCTGCAAGCCACCTCGGTGGCTTCGCCGGCTTACTCCAGAAGAAGCTATGCCCTTGTATTTCTGGCGGCCTGGCCTATATTCCGAGTAGCCGCTGCGGTTGCATGCGAGCCCAGACCCATGCCCCGGCAGGGGTGGTCCATACAGGCGAATTTCCCATGTTCGAATCGTTTGTCCATTGTGCCGGATCCGATGGCCGCCCGTTGACCGGGAGTTGAAAAGTGCAAGGTCAATTGGGCGACCCCAATGCCGGCAACAGCCTGGTGCCCAAGTATATCGGCACCGGTTTCACCGCGATCGCTGCGGGCGGCTGGCACACGGTCGCACTCAAG
>Ga0172379_10003281_pt1 | contig 26163 bp, 21 predicted proteins | sample GrowelOW334metaG_FD_119756 | JGI IMG/M metagenome (GOLD analysis project Ga0172379, IMG submission 119756) | Groundwater microbial communities from an aquifer near a municipal landfill in Southern Ontario, Canada - Groundwater well OW334 metaG | ecosystem: Environmental > Aquatic > Deep...
GCAAAGCGTTGTTCGCGGCTTTTGCCCAGTATTTCCTCCATTTTTATATCATAATACATGGTCACTATTTCCAAGAGCCGGCGCGGTGTAATGGTGCGCTTGGGAACAGAAGGCACAAAGCTTTGGAGCAAGTTTTGGACAGACTCCATTGTGGGTTCTATGTTCTTAAACTGGTGATAAGCAATCACTTTGTTCAAAGCTCCTTCAAGTTCGCGCACATTGGATTGGATGGTTCCGGCAATATAGCGCAAGATTTCCATGTTGAGCTTGTACTTTTTTTCATTGCACTTGCCCTCAAGGATGGCCACGCGTGTTTCAAAGTCCGGGCTGGAGACGTCGGCAGTCATGCCCCATTCCATGCGCGAGATCATGCGCGGTTCCAATCCCTGGATGTCTTTTACCGACCTATCGGATGTGAAAACAATCTGTTTGTTTAGTTGATGCAAGGTATTGAAAGTATTAAAAAGTTCTTCCTGTGTACTTTCCTTGCCGGCAATGAATTGGATATCATCCATCAGGAGCACGTCCAGGTTGCGATGAGTGTCTTTGAACTCCTTGGCCCGGCCGCCGCGTACAGATTGGATGAAGTCATTGGTGAACTTTTCGCAGGTCACGTACAAAATCTTGGCTTTGGGATTTTTTTCGAGCACATGATGGCCGATTGCCTGCAAAAGGTGAGTCTTGCCCAGTCCAGCGCCGCCGAAAATAAACAAAGGGTTGTATGTAAGGCCAGGGTTGGCTGCTACGGCTTGGGCCGAGGCATGGGCCAGCTCATTTGTCTTACCCACTACAAAGCTTTGGAACTTATAACGCGGGTTTAGGCCAAATGTACCGGTTTCTCCGTTGCCTTCCTCCTGAGTTCCAACGGATTGATCAGCTAAAGTAGGAACATTATAGCTCGATTCCATGGTTTCATTGGGTGAATATCCTGGAATTAAGCTTGTATTTTTGGCTTCTACCCGATAAGTAACCTCGCGTACGCCGTTGTTCGTTGCATTGCGCAGGGCGCGGACAATGGCCTCATGGTATTTCTTCTCCATCCAGGCCTTGGTAAAAGTGTTTGGGACAGCGATTATGATTTTTGCATTATCAAAATTGGAAATAAACGTGTTTTTAAACCAGGTAGTGAAATTGGCCTTGGAAAGCGTGAGTTCTAGCTCGCCAAGCGTTGCTTGCCAAATTTCATTAGTGTTCATAGAAAGGATCGTAATAGAATTTATCCCGCCATGGCGGGATCCCGACTAGCATATTATTTGATGCAGAGCGGGATTAGTGTCATATCAACAGTCGCGCAATAACCTGTCAAACATGTGTATAGAAAGTGTGTAAGTTTTGGATAGAAAAATAAAATCTTTAGATTTAGCCAAGAAACATTATAAACCAAAGTTCATATCCTGTGCAAAGACTGTTGCAATCGACTGGAGGGGACTTAATAAAATTAAAAAAACGCCGTGTGGCGTTTGAGAATCACTTTGGAGAGCAGGCTCCGCCAGGCATGGTGAAGGTTTCACCAAATCCTGCGAAGCGAGAGCTTCCATCGGGCGTGCGGAGGAATGCAGTGTAATCGAGCTTACTCATAACAGCTGTGTTTTCAGGTTTGAGCAGGAGTTTGAAAGCCTCTTGAGTCAACCGTCGATGCTCGTTTTGGATTTCTTGTCCCAGAGCTTCTTGGTCAAGTTGCTCGAGGTTGTTGTTCAGGTTCGCGAAAGCAAGTAAGTACCTCATGTCTGCGCCAGCATCCAACCAAAGTTGAAAGTGTGGTGGTTCAACCAGGGCTGCGTCGTCATAGACTGCGAGGTCTGAACCTTCTTCGCAGACCATGCGAGATGTCCAGCACATGTCATGGAGATGAAAAAATAGGCAGCCACCTGTACGTTCAGCGGGGTGAAAGACGAGCTTGGTGCAGTTTCTGAGTAAGGCGTGGCGTCTACCATGGAACGATGTCTGGATAGTGCACTTAGGCACTACTGGATCCCCCAGGTCAAACCATGTAATGTGTGGTTGTTTACGTGTCAAAAAGCGAATCTTCTCTTTGAGGCTCTCCATCAGTCAACCCTCCTGGCTAATATGTGCTTGATGTAGAGTTGCATTTTTCTAGACAAATGTCAATAGGTGTATGGTCGCCTCCACACACCATTCGTATATTCGCAACAGATTCGTAATTCGTAGGGATATCCTATATAATTTGAATACTATGAAACCATTTATTTACATTGTCGGTGGTTTGTTGGGTGTTGCTTTGATTATCCTTGTGATTGCCCAAACGAGGAATGCTTTTCAGCAATATAATTATATTGGCAAGACCGGCCGCGATACCATCTCAATTGAGGGTACGGGCAAGGTGGTGGCCAAGCCTGATGTGGCAAAAATCACTTTGGGTGTGACCACGGACGGCGCATCAGTCAAAGATATCCAGGACCAAAACTCAAAAAAGATGAATGCCATCATTGCGGCAGTCAAAGACTTGGGAGTCAAAGCAGACGATATCCAGACCCAGCAATATTCAGTCAGCCCCAGGTATGATTGGGCCAATGGCAAGCAGACTTTGCTTGGCTACACCATTACTCAGCAGGTTGAAATCAAAGTCAGGGAAGTAGATAAGGCTGGCACGGTCTTGGCCAAGGCTGGTGAGCTCGGCGCCAACCAAATGGGCGACATGCAGTTTGTGATCGATGACCCTTCAGCCCTTGAGGCTCAGGCACGCGGCAAGGCCATTGAAGATGCCAAGACCAAGGCTGAGGCTTTGGCCAGCCAGCTTGGCATGACAGTCGTCAGGGTCGTGTCTTTCTCAGAATCCAGCAATGCGAGCTATCCGCCGATTGCCTTTGGCGCACGCGATATGGCCATGAAGTCCGAAGCTGTGGCAGCCCCGCAGATCGAGGTTGGTACAAATGACGTAATCAAGAACGTGAGCGTGGTGTTTGAGGTGAGATAACTCACATAACACCCCCTGATCCCCCTCTTTCGAAAAAGAGGGGGTTTTAGTATTGACCAAAAAACCGGTTTATGTTAATAAAAGCCTACCAAAAGGAGGTGTACCTTGAGAAAAGCGATCAATTATCATCGCGAGAATGGTGGCAAACGGGATAATGAGGTCATTCAGTGGATCTGTTCGCAGTTCGGCGGCTATGTCCCAGTGGTCTTCAATATAGGCACAGGTAGCTTGTCTGCCTGGCATTTTCCCACACTTCCTGAGGGTGCAGTATTTGAGGTCTTGGAAGACCTTGAATGCCCAGGCCTTCAGGACGTTGCAGATGATGAGGCCTTCCTGAAAAAAGGCCAATCATTCGAAGTGCTCAGCCGCATGTGTCGGGACAATTGCTATACCTTGCGATTGCGCAACACCAAGTGCGGTTCGGAGCTGCGCATCATTCTTCAGCAATTCGCCTGGGTTGACTGGCGCGGGGTCGTGGCCACGTACAAGCCGAGGACCGTGCGCGAGATGGTGATGAAGAGCCTGGAGTTGAATGCGGACATGGACGGGAACTCGTCGGTCAAGATGTCTAAGACGGCTCTTTGCCACTGGAGAAGGGCTATATAGCACTTCAAACTGCCCTATGCCATCTACTCGGATCATCCAGAACAGGTCAATGCCGAGAAGGAAGCTGGTGAGCTGGTGGATGCCATCAAGCTTCCGCGGGGTCTTTATGAAAGCATTATTGACAGGTTCGCTGAGACCCTGTTCACCCAGTACACGCGGGGTAAGTGGAACTTGCGTTTCTTCATTGAGAGCGAAACATGCCACTACATTCTCGCGGACATTGAGATGGAGACGGCTAAAGGTGTCATCCGAGCTTACTTCGTGCCCGACGGCGCCATTATCCTGTAGCTTCTTTAACCCGGACCTGTTCCGGGCCTTTTTTATTTGCCTTTGGCAAATAACCCGCCGTAGTTAGACGAAGGAGGGTGCACTGCCTTGACTTTTTCTTATTTTTGTGCCAGGGTGAAGGCAATATCGCACACAAGGAGGCGCACTGTGATAAGAGCTATCCTGATCAATCTCTGCCATGTAGTCTGCACATTTGATGCAAACAAAAGGGTGATGAACTTCGCCCGCCATAGTCCGCCTGCTTTGATTGATGTCTGCGAACTGAGCAAGTCCTTGCTCGGCTCAGCAGGCAGTCGGCTCTTGAATGACCTAGAGCGCGGCAAGATCACAGCCTCTGATTACAAAGAGGCAATTGAGAGACTGCCCCACATCCCGAAGCTGTCTGACAAGGATTTCTGGCAAGCGCACGTGGATGCGTATGCACCAAGGGGCGAAATAATGCCCTTCCTGGCCGCAATCAAGGGGAAGCATCCGCTGATGAAAATCGTGGCTCTGGCCGACGCAGACCAGATCACGATCGACCATCTGGTCAGCCTCTGCTATGAAACTGACTTCGATGGGGTGATTGCCAGGAAGCAGGAGCATAGCCATGCAACCTTTGCCCCAGGAGCGCTTGGCTTGAGCGCCCGGGAATGCTTGGTCATTGATTTGCCTCAAAACCTGGCCTGGGCAGGCAATATGAAGGCATACTCCTTTGATCCAGAGCGAAAAGAGCTTGATGCGACAGCCAAGCTTGCCTCATATCTCGTTGACCAAGGCCTGATCTGATCAGGCCTTTTTTGTTTTAGAGATACAGAGATACAACGATGCAGAGATGCAGTGTTTCGGACGTTTGATCTCTTGCTCTCTGCATCCCTTGCTCTCTGAAGGCAAGGTCTTGCCAAAATTCCAAAAAGCGTATATCCTAAGCCCATTATGTCAACGAAACGAACTTATCAGCCCAAAAAGCTCAAGTACGCAAAGGTACACGGGTTCAGGAGCCGGATGGCCACCAAGAACGGACGTGCCGTGCTTTCTAGGCGCCGGGCGCGCGGACGCAAGCGTATTGCAGTCAAAAAAGCCAGATAAAACGTTCCCGCCACAAGCGGGAATTCGTTTTTTTTCATGTAACATGTATCATGTATCACAAGACATCCAATTGTTACATGATGTGTGTTATATGTTACATGACGAGTTATGCTTCCCAAACAACAGCGCATGAAAAAGACAAAAGATTTCGCATCCATGGCCACCAAAGGCAGGACAGTTTTTGGGCCATATGCGACTCTTAGGTTTAGGCCCATCAAAGACAACGAGCTTAAGGTCGCATTCATCATTTCAACAAAAGTTTTCAAGCGCTCAGTGGATCGCAATTTGGCCAAGCGCAGGTTCAGGAATGCTTTCCGCGAAGTATCGCAAACTGCACCCAAGGGCATGCACATGCTTTTCATCCTCAAGCCCGAGGCCAAAGATGTTGATTACGAAAAAATTAAAGAAGATATCGCACGCATGCTGGAAAAGATTCCTGAGACACTGAAAAAACCGGTCCAAATCTCACCGCGGGCCCGCAAGGAACTCGGGAAGGGGAAATTACAGGTGGGAGCACGCTTTATAAAACCAAAGAAAACTAACAACTGACAACTTACAAGAGTGAAATAGTAATATGGGAGTATTGTTTGAGAGTTTCGAAAAGATGAAAGTTTGGCAACAAGCTGATGAAGTGGCACTAAAGATTTATATTCGCTTAAGACCTTGCAAAGATTACGGATACAAAGACCAGATACAAAGGGCCGCCGTTTCTGTGATGAATAATATTGCAGAAGGCTTTGAAAGAGGCTCTAAAAATTCGTTCATCAATTACTTGTTAATTGCTAAAGGATCATGCGGTGAAGTTAGGTCAATGCTTATTTTGGGACATCAGCTCGGATATTTTTCAGAAACAGATTATCGTGAATTGTTTGAGAAGGTTATTGAAAATTCAAGAATGCTTCAAGGCTTAGTAAATAGTCTTAATAGCACCAGGTGACTTGATAACTCTTGTCAGTTGTCAGTTTTTAGTTGTGAGTCAACGGGTATAAAAAAGCCCCTTATCAAGGGGAAGAGGAATGGGAATCAGGGACCAAGAGGAGGGAACTCAGAAGGCGAGTTCTGAGTGAGAGACAGATGATAGTCTGACCGAGCCCGGCCGTATTTGTGGATGAGCACCAGCAAGGGTTTTTGGATGCGGACCTTGAGGTCCTCCAGCTCTGGCCGGGTCAGGGTCCTGGTATGGAACCCTCCATCGTTGATGCTGGGGTCGCTGGCTTTTTCCATCGGGTGGAGCATGCACCTGAGATGCATGGCGACCGCTTCCTGCACTTGGATTTGAGCGAGATGAGGATGGCAGAGTTTGAGAGCTTGCTTTACGAGTTCGCACTCATCCTCAAACCTACGCTCCATTTCTTTATCTCTCTCAGAAGGGTTGTGCGCCTTCCCGATTACCAGGATGCGTGCAGTCACAAACTGGTTCCTGTCGAGCATGATGAGCGTGGTCTGGGTTTCGGCCAGGGCAAATGGGTTTCTCCCGGCGCGCGTCTCAGCTACGATCCTGCAGAAATGACAATCATGACTTCTGTGCATCTCAACCTCCATTGTTTGGGACGCGGATAAAATAAGCTAAACCTGAGGATTTGTCAATAATCAAAGATATGGATAGAGTTCTTAGTATGGACGGACAGCCCAAGGGCTTGCTGATCAATCTGATCTGGATTCCGCGCCGAATCGTGCGAGGTATGATTTTGATATACCAAAAAACTTTGTCGCCAGACCATGGCTTTGTCGCGCCGCTCTTCACTCATCCTGTCTGCAAATATCATCCGACCTGCAGCGAGTACGGCTATCAAGCCATCACAAAATATGGGGTAATCCGCGGTATGCCCATGGCCATCTATCGCATTCTCAGATGCAACCCCTGGAGCCATGGCGGGCATGATCCAGTGCTATAAAAAAAACCAAGATACAAAAACCAAACACCAAACAAGCACCAAAAATCCAAGTTACAAACGGAATTGGTGTTTTTGAGTTTGAGAGTTGATGTTTGTTTGGATCTTGTCTCTTGGCGGCGCTCACCGTAGCTTTTAGCGAAGGTGAGTGTTTGATGTTTAAATTGCTGGTGGGTTTGGTATATCCAAAATCTTTTGTTTGCTGGAATGCCCTTTAAGTATTTCTATTTCGCTGGGCGCGCAATCGCAAAGCTCGGCCATGAAGCGGATGAGCTCAAGGTTGGCTTTGCCCTCAATCGGCGGCGCTGACAGTCGCACTTTCAAAGTCTGGCCTTCATAGCCAACTACCTCTGTCTTTTTTGCATTGGGGATGATCCGCACTGAGAGTTTCATAGCCATAGAATAGCGCATTTTTGTTAAAACAAAAAACGCCCAGGGGGCGCGAGAAGAGGAGAGGGGTCAGTAGCCGGGCCTGTCGAGGGCTTGCTCAAGGGTCTCCACAAAATCGTCGGGGGGAAGTTCAGGGAGCTTCACGTTAGCCTCGGCCAGGCGCTCGATAGCTTCCTGGAGGTTCTGGAGATAGACGCCGCCAGCCATGAATGTATCAGTGTTCATCTCCAGATTGTCCCGCATGGGGTTGAGAACGCAGTCGCGGAAGATCTGGGAGTGATGAAAAAGATTTTTCATCAAGCGGGCCTGTTCGCGGTCTCGGCGCGCAAGAATGTCCATCATGCTCACCCGCATCTGTATCACGTTTTCTTCTCTGACCATTGATTCTTACTCCTTGGGAAAAGGCCTTTGAACACAAATGTTATGCCATGCTTTTATGGTTTTGTCAATACAGAGCGTATAAAAAAGTAGAGACGTTGCACTGCAACGTCTCTACTTTTATTTGATGGGATTATTGCTTGATTACCGGTGGTATTTGTCCGCCGAATTTTTGGAAGGCTCGCATGATTTCGAGTGGGATTGCGAAAACAACAGTATTGGATTGGTCAGACGAAATATCATTGATTGAATGCAGTGTGCGTAAATGCATGGCACCATCAGAGCTTTCTAAGATTCTGGCTGCGTCGGCCAAATTTTGTGCAGCCTTAAGTTCGCCCTCTGAGTTGATGATGACCGCGCGCTTCTCACGTTCTGCCTCTGCCTGCTTGGCAATAGTGCGCACCATATCCTCTGGCAATGAGATGTCTTTGAGTTCAACGCTGCCGACTTCTACGCCCCAAGCTGAGGCATGAGCTATGATTACGTTTTTGATTCTATTGGCTGCTTCCTCGCGATTTGAGAGCAACTCGTCCAATGACAGCTCGCCGCACACATTGCGCATGGTTGTCTGCGCTAGTTGGGAAACCGCGAACAAGAAGTTCTCAACCTCAAGAAATGCCTTGGCCGCATCAGCGACCTTGTAGTAGATTACGGCATTGATCTTGCAAGAGATATTGTCTTTAGTGATTGTCTCCTGATAAGGGACTTCCACAGCTTTAACGCGAATGTCCACTTTGTGCATGGACTCAATGACCGGCCAAATGATTCTCCAGCCCGGGTCTACCATTTTTACGAATTTGCCAAAGCGTTGCTTAACACCGCGTTGGTATTGCTCCACCTGCTTGATGGAAGAAAGGATTAAAAGAATGACGATAGCGAGTAATATATACATATTTAGCTACTTTAGCAGAGCCTCGACAGAGGTCAAGTTTCAAGTCTCAAGTTACAAGAGTGACCTGAGTGCTCTTGTCAGTTGTAAGTTGTCAGTTGTATTGTAGGTGTATGAACGTAGTCTTAGTCCATGGTTGGCTTTCCGGGCCCAGGCATCACTGGTTTTTTTGGCTAAAGCGCGAATTGGAGAAAAAGGGGTTTAATGTGATTGCGCAGAAAATGCCTACACCCGCCAAACCAAGAAAAGACCAATGGGTGCCTGCCTTGAAACAGATTTTGAAGAACTTGGACCCAAGCCAGACCATATTGATTGGACATTCTTTGGGTACGCCCACTATTTTGTATGCCTTGAACGACCACAAAGGCAAGAAGTTTGCGCAAGTCATTTTGGTCAGCGGTTTTGCACGCAAGATTCCGCACATGGAAGAATTTATTAATGGTTATGAAATGGATTTTGATTTGACGACAATCAAGTCCAAGTCGCGAGATTGGGTTTGTATTCATGCGGACAATGATCCGTTAGTGCCTTTCGCCGAGGCTGAATGGCTAGCAGATCAATTGGGTGCGACATTGATTAATGAGACTGGGCGCGGGCATCTTACGTATTATAGAGGAACCACAAAACTACCCAGCGCACTTAGAGCTGTTTTAAAAGAAGTTTTTTCGAGCGATAGCGCAGCAGTTAAAAAGAGCAATGCGCCCATGAAGCTGCAAAGTGCGTTTGAGTTAGTGCTGGCTTTGAGGGACAAAATAAAGAATAAAGTCAGGAAGGGGTGTTGACTTTTTTGGGGTTTTGGGCTTAGATTTAGGTCGAGCGAAAGGAGGACGCACAATGAACACCCAACGGCCAGACAAACCTGATAAAAGCCAAGATATCGCTTTTCCTCTTACGTTTTTTTGGGAGCTGGTTTATCCGGCGCCCCTTGCCAGGAAGGTGAGGGGATACTATTGCGTTGAGAATCCTTTGGCCTACGAATATGTCAATAAGATCTTTGTTGCCGAGGAAGTAAGGCTTAAAGCAAAGCGAGCACCCCTGATAGAGCTACCTTTTGGCAAAGTCCGTTTTTGCCCCGAACATGGCGCCTGCAACTCCGCGTTTTGCATGGACTGTGGAGTGAATACAGAGCTCCAAGAGCTTGAAATGATCACGGACTTCGCAGAAGCGGTACGCTTTTGCCCGGGTCCGGATCATGCAGAGTATGTATGCGCGGATCACTTGTTCTTCTGCGGGCACTGCGGCCAACCCACCATGCTCAAGGGCATTGTAAATGCCAAGTAAAAGAAAACGAGCCAACACGGCCCGTTCTCCTCAGCACCCAAGGGTGCTTTTTTTAATTTCCTTTTTATCTTTTCATCTTTTTATCTTTATCATTCTCTTCTTCCTCTTCTTTCCGTCTTTTTGCCAGCCAGATAAATAAGCCTGCCAGGCCGCCGAAAATTATGGCAACGCCCCACAGTGCAAGACTTAAGTTAAAAGATTTTACACCCTCTTCATTTATAAGATTGTATTGCCCAAGATGTTCTTGCTCTGTCGCCACTGTTGCATTGTCCGCAGGAGTGGACGTCGCGAGAACTATTTCAGTGGTTGAGGTCGCAGACAATAAGGCATCCGTACTCGTTGATCCGGAAATCATTATGCCAAGAACTTGGCCGTCAGCACTTTGTGAATTGCTGGTTGATGCATCCTGGCCGCCAGATGATCCATTGGATGCTCCCGTGTCAGATGGGTTGGTTTCTGAATCAGCTTGGGAAGAACCAGAAGACCCTGACCCCTGTGCTTCTGAGCTTGATGATCCGCCTGAGCCAGAAGAACCGGAGTTTGTTGAATTGTCGCTTGGAGTTTGGCCGCCCGAACTGTTGCCACCGCTGGTATTGGATGCGGGTGCGGGTTCTGGGTCCCAGCGTTTTGGATCCAAAGGGAAAGCATCTTCTTTGTCGCCGACATGGTCGCCGTCCGTGTCATACTTGGTCGGATCAGTACCGATTTTTGTTTCATCCCAGTTATACAAACCATCATTATCAATATCTGAATCAATGGAATCATCTATGCCATCTCCGTCCGTGTCTTTGGAACGGGTAGGATCCAATGGAAATTGGTCTTGGCCATTGGCAACGCCATCGCCATCAATATCAGGGTCCACTGAATCGCCAATGTTGTCATGATCAGTATCTTTGTCTACGAAGATCGTAATCTGCCCAGAATTGTTCTCAGGGGTTGCGTCCGGCGTGTCAGGCGAGATTGCGACCTCTATGATGTGGTTGCCTACAGTCGTCGGTTTCCAAGCCTGCCAGATTTCTTCTACTCGGCCAGTGGCTTTAGCTGAAATGGCTTTTTGCCCGATGATAACTCCATCCTCTTTAAAAACCGCTGTACCCTCAACATCGTTCGTGCCGATATTGTCCACGTTCACATAGATTTTCGCTGTCTGTCCAACAAATATGTTCGTGTGATCAACAGTGATTCCGCCAGCCGGAATCTGGATGTCATATGTAGGTGCGGCCTGTGCGCTAAGGGGCATTGCAGCCAAGGCTAAAGCAAAAAACCAAGCATGGGGTTTCATACCCAGACAGTTTACCATAATTTCCTGGTGTTTGTATCTTGATGTTTGGTGTTTCAAAAATCCCCCAGAAGGGGATTTTTGTGTGGTGCGCCCTGATGGGCTCGAACCATCTACCTACAGCTTAGAAGGCTGTCGCTCTATCCAGATGAGCTAAGGGCGCTTAAACGTCTGGGCGAGTGTACCTGTGTTTTGATTGTTTTTCAAGCCCCCACAGGCGAAAGCGGTTTTTTGTTGCGCAAAACAGCGATTATGTTTTTGGCTGCGATTTCAGACATTTCGCGGCGCGCCTCCTCTGTGGCGCTGGCAATATGCGGGGTCAGGATTACGTTCTCAAAAGCTTTGAGTTCCAGGTTGTCGCTTAAATCGCAATCAATGGCTGGTTCGTTCTCAAATACATCCAAGGCCGCGCCAGCGATTTTCTTGTTTGCCAAGGCTTTGAGCAAGGCTTTCTCATCCACCACTGGGCCGCGTGCTGTGTTGACCAAAAACGCGGTTTTTTTCATGAGTGCGAATTCTTTGGTGGAGATCAAATGTCGAGTAGACGGCAAAAGCGGCACATGCAAAGAAACAAAATCAGCTTTTTTGAGCAAAGTCTGCATGCTGACTTTTTTTGCCCTCACTTCCTTTTCCAAAATTGAGTTCGGCCGCATGTCGCTGTAAATCAACTTCATGCCAAAGCCATGGAAAGCGCGGCGCGCCACCATGCCGCCGATGCGCCCAGCGCCAATCAGGCCCAAGGTCTTGCCATAAACGTCTGTGCCATTGAGCAGAGTGGGGGAGAAACCGTGATACTTTCCGCGTTTGGCAAAATGGTCAGCCTCAGGAATGCGCCGCGCCAGAGCGAGCATGAGCGCGAAAGTAAACTCAGCCACGGATTCATTGACCTTGTCGCTCGGCGTATTAGTCGCAATCACATGCGCCGCGGCCGCTGCTTTGAGGTCTATGTTATCAAACCCGACCGAATAGTTGGCCACGATTTTGAGTTGCGGGCCAGCTGCGGCAAATACTTCGGCATTCATCTTGTCAGTAAGTAAGGAAAGGATTGCGTCTTTGCCTTTGGCCTGCGCGAGCAGAGTCTTACGATCAATAATCCGATCCTTATCATAGACTGTAACCTTGAACCCGGCTTTTTTGAGCAGGATTAGTCCAGCTTCATGGATGCGGCGCGTAACGTAAACGTGCATATAAAATATTCGTTGTTTAAACTGCGGTTATTATACAGTTAGGAGTTATACTTGTCTTGCTTTATAATATGTTTTATGGAAATGGGCTTTAAAAATCCTTTTGAAACGCAAACTGAAAAAGGTTTCATGGAAAAGGTGATTTCTCCGGCACGCGCCAGGATAATCGCCGGGCTTTTGATGGTTGCCTCGCCTTCAGTAGAGGCTTGTACTGTCACGGTTAAGTTTGGAGAAGGCGCGCTGACTGCGATTGATAAACAGGAAAGGCCTGATGCGCCAGAGCTGCCTAATTATTCAGCCATGATCGGACAACTAAAGGCCGTGATGGGCGAGGATCTGCTCGCTGCAGAGATCGGCATGCATGAAGCATACGTTGAGCGCGCTCGAGGAGGTCGAACCGTGAAATTGAAAAATTTCGAGGAGATGGATTTTGAAGAAAAAGAAATGCGGAATTTTCTCAGTTTATATCCACGCTCATGGCTGTCTAATGTTTCCAATATTTCGATTAATCCACACTTTAGCCCAATTCAGCATCCTGGGCTGGAGGGCAAGCCTGAATTTGGGCACTGCCAAAGGTCATGGACTGGTGAGCCGATAACCATTGAATTTACCTCCGAGTCCCTGAAGCGCAGTGATAAGGCGAGCGATTACACCAAAAAAATGTTCGACTCCTTTACGCATGAGCTGTCGCATGGTGCATCCTGGAGCTCGAATGCAAAGATAAGCACCAAACAATCTTTGAGCATGATGTATATGGCCTGGATGGCCTCGTCTGATCCTGAACGCCCGAAGTTCGAGTATCCGGAATCCATAAAAGCAAAACCCGGGCAGGAGAAGGATGCGGCATATGCCAAAATGACTGAGTATTTCGCCGAACTCATGGAAGTGGTCTTTGAGCCCGGAGAAGGAGACTCTTGGGAAACGTGGAAACCCATTTTTATCAAAAAACTAAGAAGGCATGAAGCTACGCCCCAGGCAGCAGAGCAGAACTATAAAATGATCAGGTATTTTTTCGCCTGGTCCGAACCCGGATATAAGATTTGGGAGGCTGGAACAAATATTAACCAGCAAGTGCAAATACTGGAGCAGATGCATGCTTATCGTCGTTTTATCCGTGCCCTGTCCAAACTTCAGGAAGACGCGCTTTCCTCTGGCTTGAAAGACATGCTGAACGATACCTCAGTCAAACCCGAAGATGTTGAGCATCAATACAAAAAGATAGAAGAGCTGGTCAAACAAGATTCGGACGAAATAAGGAAGAGAGAAGCGGTTAAAGACGACAACGAAGCCGTACGCAGGTTCAATCCAATTCTTTTTGGTGCCATGACTATCCGCAATCTTAAAGCCAACACGCCTGCTTCTTCAATGCGGGCCATGTATGGAGTCTATCCGCCAGAAGATACTAAGTATTTTTTATCGACCTATAACAAGCTGAGTCCTGAACAAAAAGAAAAGGTCAGACTAATCTTGCTTGAAAGGCTCAAAATCGTTACAGAGAAAGCCTCTTGACGCCGCTAAATCAAAACTGTAATGTTTTAAACATGCTGTGTAGCACGAATTTCTTCTTTAGCTCACCTGTCCGTATCGGATGAGGTAGCTTTGCTGTTCAGCCACGCAAAATCGCCTCGTCTGAGGCGGTTTTTCGTTCTCACTCTCCAGAGAAGGGAAGGCAGAAAAATGAGTTTTCATGAAAGTGCATCAGCCATGCCAAGCCTGCGACCCGGGGCATATGCCCCAATCATGAAGCAGGTGATTCTTGACCCAACCAAGTCGTGCGAACTGTGCGACAATGCCGCCCGGTCCAAGCGCGTACTGGTGGATGTCTGCGGCACATCCTGCGAACTTGATGTTTGCACCAGGTGCGCCAAAGCCGCCGTATAATCAATCAACCTCCCTTTGCCTCTCGCGCCCATCTCGGGCGTTTTTTTTCTACTCCTTGGCCAGCGAGTAGGCTCAACGCACGGCAAAACCGCGCGTTTTTTGTTAGACGGTGCCGCGTGATGTATATTATCTGTATTGTTTTTTATGTTCAGATCAGAGAATCTAAATGCTCTAGCCAATCCTGCAGAAAAAGCAGAGGGTAATAACAATCCTTTTGAACGACCTTTGGCTTTGGAAGATTTGATTCCCGGAATCAAGCCTAAGAGCGCAGTCCCGCGGCCGGACGTGGGCAGCGAATCTACGGGCGTAGCTTGTGAGCAGGAGTTTTTTAACCATATACTCGATGAGATGCAGACTTTGTATCCTTTTGACGATGAGGCATGGGCTGGGTATGCTAAAGAACAGCGCCAACAACAACTAGAAGTGACTGAAGCAGAATTGATGCAAGTATTTGAAAGAAGAGGGGGTACGGAACACCTGTTTAAGCTTTTTAAAGGCCAGGTTGTCGTGGATATTGGCTGTGGTCCCGGTTGTTTCGGATATTATTTGGCAGCTTTAGCAAAAGCAAAGGCCTATGTCGGCGTAGATAAGTTTTTTAACAAAAACGGACAGATCAGAATAACTTCTGAGCAAATAGATGATTTCTTTCGCAGTAAAATGCGGGCTTGGCCTTCAGGATTTCAGGTTCATGAGATACCGGGCGTTGCGGCCAGTGAAGATATGCTGGATTTTTTGCGGCGTTTGCCGGATCGGTCAGTCAGCATACTCGCATCGGGCATAGACAGCTATTTGATACCGAATAAGGAGTATCTTCAAGCCGTCAATCAAGAAATTCAGAGGGTTTTGCACCCGGATGGAGTATTTATGTCCAACCACAGCAATCATTTAAGTAGCGGTTGGGATAAGAGCGCAGAATTTGAGGAGATTAAAAATGGTATTGATAAGAACCCGCAAATGAAGGCTTATAAACTCAAAAAGGAAGAAGCGGGTCAACTATAGAGTCATCCCGCTTATCATCCATAACAGCTATTCGCTGTCCTCTGTCTCATCCATCTGCTTGCCATGGAATGCTTTGTGCACGTCGCGGAGCTGTTGGTTGGTGATGTGCGTGTAAATCTGCGTGGTCGTGATGGATGAGTGGCCGAGCATGGATTGCACGCTGCGGATATCAGCGCCATTCATCAAAAGGTCTGTGGCGAACGAGTGGCGCAGGCTATGAGGCGAAACGTTTTTAGTTATTCCAGCCTGCATGGCATACCGATGCACCAGACGCTCAATTGATCGCGGCGTTAACGGACCAACTTCTTTACTCCTTTCCCATGCAGTAGTGGGGGAAAGAGCCTGCCCTGAGCGTAGCGGAGCGGAGTCGAATGGGTGTTCCGCAGTATGATTAGAAGAGGAACGGATAGAGGGGGAACCCGCAGCTCGATCATGCCGAATAAACATATACCGTGATTCATCCTTGCGCATGTCCAAATAATTCTTCAGCCAGTGCCGCGCTTGGTGCGAGAGAAAGACTACGCGTACTTTGTCGCCTTTGCCGCGCACAGAAAATTCGTCGCGCGCCAGGTTTATCTGGTCTTTTTTCAAGTTTGCGAGCTCAGACACGCGCATGCCAGTCGAGAAGAACAATTCCAGGATGGCTCGGTCGCGCGCTTGTAAAATAGGGGATTGCTCAGACTTCATTGGTGCTTCCAGCAAAGTTTCCATGTCGCGCGATTCCAAGAACACTGGTTCGCGCGAGCTTTGTTTGGCTAGCTCAATCTTTTCCGGGGCCATGGTTTTGATATCCTTGCGCGCGAGGTATTTCAAGAACGACCTAAGGGCAATCAAATGGTAATTCTGCGTATTCTTCTTGAGCTGTCCGCGCTGTGGATCTTCCAAACGGTTCAAATACAGCCTGTATTGCAGGATTACGCCATCATCTATGTCTTTTGGGTCAGGGTCCTTGGCCCAATCAATAAACCTCTGCAGATAAAACTCGTAGTTGCTGATGGTCCTGTTTGACCTGCCTTTTTCAATCTCGAGATAGACCAGGAAGTTGCGGAGATGGGATGAAAGTTTCATATTTATTTTGTCATTTCGAGTGGAGTTAGACGAAATCGAGAAATCTCCGAAACTAACGTTACCAAGTAGCTTCTGTTTCTGAGATCTCTCCACTTCGGTCGAGATGACAAAGAGGGAGGTCGAGATGACAGGTATTATTGTATCTGAAGCGAATGGGTCGCACAATGCTTGACATATTTATTAAAAAGCGCTAGTTTTTAGTCCAACCACAAGGAGAGCGCAATGTTCAAGATGTTTTCAACCGCCTCAATTACTGGCAGCCCGAACGAAAAGTTTTCTGAATTAGAAAGGCAGCTCAGAGCATTCGTGTGCCAACACAACGTGATTATCAAGCACCTTTCCCAGAGTTCAGGAAATTCCGGGCGCGACTTCACAACCACGGTCACTCTTGCGTACCAACCTCGTTCGACGATTGGACAGGGATGCAAGCCTGGGGGAGTGCGGGTTCGGGTGCTTTGGGGCACTCGCTCTGAAGTGGAAAAGACCCTGGCAAGCATCGAGTTGCCTGAGCTCTACCACATGGCCCAATCCGAGTACTACAATGAACCCGAGTCGTACATGGTTATGACCGTGATTGACTAAAGTCTCACCCTCCGCATTTGGAGGGCTTTTTGTATTAAAAATACCGCACTTAGGAATGCGGTTAGAATCAGCGGTCACTCCGTGGGTAAGCGTCAAGCTCTTCCTCGGTAAGTGATTTTTCCTCCATGTTTTTCAGGAGCTCGTCGTAAACAACTGCCGAAATTGTCGCAGCTGCAAAGTTTCTCAAGATCGAGATGCCAGTGTCTGAGTCGTCGAGAAGGGTGATAGTTCCAAAAATATCACACCAACTCGTACGTGTCTGATTATCTGAAGATCCAACGCATGTCGAAATGATTTTGCCGAGAGTCTCGGGTTTTAGGTGCCTAGCCTTTTTTTGGGCAATAGAAAGCACCACATTGCTAAGGGAATACTGTCCACCAGTGGGTTCATCAATCACACCCTCATTATCAAAGAGCAAGTACTCTGAAAAGTCACTGGCTTCAGAGTTTGTATTATGAAGGAGCTTGAAACCCTCTCTGTCCAATATCTCTTTGGCTATTGTCTGCACGAGCTTGAGATTCCTGAGCGACATGACCAACCTGCCTTTCATTCCGCCCTAAATGTAAACGCATTAGCGTAAACGGATGCGAAAGCACCCTGGCGGAGCCGTGCTCCTTATAGCGCGACCAGTTTCATGTACCACGAAATTAGGTCATTGTCAACGCCACACGACCTGGCTACTTAGTATCGACCACCCCCCCGCCCGCCACGCAAGCTGAGCTTTGCGAGGCGTTGCGGGCAGGTAGCCCACTCCTTAGTCAAGGAGGGGAACCAGCTAGCAGCCTCTGGTTAACCAGCCTTTCCCCTGCAGATGTGGGGGAAAGGTGACCGAAGGTCGGATAGAGGGTTTGAGGGACGGATAGAGGGTTTTGACAAACCCACCATTTTATGCGATTATAATGGCACTTTAACAACTAATTCGATAGCTTGCCTTGAGACAGGGATCCGCCGAGCGGATTTAGTTTCAAGACAAGCGTCACACGTGGTCGCGTTGGTATCCGTGGTGTTCGTGTAGAGACGCATAATCATGCGTCTAACCATTTACACATTCACCCCAAATACCCCCGACACCACACACGCAATATGCAATCACAGAAAGAGTATGCCATTGAATGGGGCGGAAGGACCCTTACTATTGGCGTAGATTTATTGGCCAAACAGGCCAATGGTTCGTGCACAGTACGCTACGGCGATACTGTTGTTTTGTGCGCTGCCACCATGGGCAACATCCGCGAAGGTTTGGATTTCTTCCCCTTGCAGGTTGATTATGAGGAACGCTTTTACGCTGCTGGCCGCATCAAGGGCTCGCGCTTCATCAAGCGCGAAGGCAGGCCGACCGACGAAGCTGTCTTGTCTGGCCGTTTGATTGACCGCGCCTTGCGCCCGTTGTTTGACGACCGCATGCGCAACGAAATCGCTGTCATCACCACTGTGCTCAGCCACGACGGCGAGAATGACGCTGACATTTTGGGCTTGATCGGTTCATCCTGCGCTTTGGCCATTTCCAATATCCCTTGGGCCGGCCCGATCGCAGCTGCACGCATTGGGCAGAAAGATGGCCAGCTCATCTTCAATCCTACGTATAAGGAGACAGAAGAAGGCGGCATGGATTTTATTGTCGCTGGCTTGAACAACAAAACCATCATGCTTGAGGCCGGTGCTTCGCAGATTACAGAGGATATGGCAGTCAAAGCAGTTGAATTGGCTCAGTCCAACTTCCAGCCTGTGATTGATTTGATCAATCAGGTCGTGAAAAACCATGGCCAAGCTAAGGCTGATCCATTCACTCCGAAGAATGATGAGGAAAAAGTTGCGGCTGAAGAAAGAAAGACTTTGCACGAGACAGCAAATAAGTTTTTGGCCACCAAGGTCGGGGAGATTTTCGCTACCCCGCTCAAATCCAAGGATGACCGCAAAAAAGCAGTAGCTAAAATCAAGGAAGCATTGGACAAATATTTGACTGAACAGCAATTAGGCAAAGACAAGCGCAAGATTGCTTTGGAAGTCGTGGATGAGTTCGTTGAAGCTGAGGTCACGAAAATGATTTTGGAGCAGGGCAAGCGCGCAGACGGCCGCGGCTTGGATGATATCCGCCAATTGACTGCCCAGGTCGGTCTTTTGCCGCGCACGCATGGCTCAGGCTTGTTCATGCGCGGCAACACGCAAGTGCTTTCGCTCGTGACTTTGGCTGCGCCTGGCATGGCCCAAACAGTTGATACCATGGAGTTCCAGACTATCCGCCGCTTTTTCCACCACTATAATTTCCCAAGTTATGCAGTCGGCGAAACCAAGGGCAATCGCGGCCCGGGCCGCCGCGAAATCGGGCACGGAGCTTTGGCAGAACGCGCCTTAATCCCAATCATGCCTGATCGCGAAAAGTTCCCTTACACCATCCGCATCGTGTCAGAGGTTTTAGGATCCAACGGATCTTCATCCATGGGTTCAGCCACTGCTTCAACCTTGGCTTTGATGGATGCAGGCGTACCGATTGTTGCCCCAGTCGCTGGCATTGCCATGGGCGTCGCATCAGATGAAGCTAATAACAAATGGCAGATCATCACTGATCTCCAGGACTTGGAAGATGGTACTGGCGGCATGGATTTTAAGGTCGCTGGAACGCGCGCTGGAATCACGGCAGTCCAAATGGATACGAAAACGCACGGCATCCCAATGGAAATCGTGAAAGAGACTTTTACACGCGCCCTCAAAGCCCGCATGCAGGTTTTGGATGTGATAGAAGCTTGCATCCCGGTTACGCGCGCTGATTTGTCCAAGTTTGCGCCGCGCATTGAGACCATCCACATCAATCCAGAGAAGATTCGCGATGTCATTGGCCCGGGCGGCAAAATGATCAATGAGATCATTGAGAAGACTGGTGTTGAAATTGATATTGAAGATGATGGTAGTGTGTTCATCACATCTACCAACCCAGAAGGCATGCAAAAGGCCAAAGATTGGATTGTGAACCTCACACGCGAAGTGGCTGTCGGCGAAATTTTCACTGGCCCGGTCACACGCATCATGGATTTTGGCGCTTTCGTAGAAATTTTGCCTGGCAAAGACGGAATGGTCCACATCAGCGAGCTCGCGCCCAACCGCGTGGACAAAGTGACTGACGTGGTCAACATCGGCGACATTGTCACAGTCAAATGCTATGAGATTGATAGCATGGGCCGCATTAACCTCTCTGTTAAACGAGCAGTCCCAGGCTATGTAGACAATGGTTCAGATGCACGCAGCCCGCGCCCGCCAATGAGAGGCGGTGGAGGCAGGGGCGGTGATCGCGGACATGGCGGCGGTGGAGGCAGGGGCGGGTTTGATCGTTCTTCAAGTGCACCAAGACGCCCGTACAACCCAAGTCCAGATAAAGGTAGCGACCCATTTGCCATTAAATTGTGAGTGACATCCTGATTCAGGACAATGCATTAAAAGGATCGCCCATACTTTCGTACGGCCAATCTGGCCACAAACATGTATGGAGCGGTCTTTTTTCGATCGTCCTAATCGTCCTGGGCGTCCTGATCGTCCTTATTGGGGTACTGTTTTGGTTTTTCACCAAAATACCTGTTCCAGAAAATGCAACCTTGATTGCTATCCTGCCATCTGGAACGCAACTCCCTTCCTCAGCACCTGATACTTGGCTGGAAGCTGTGAATCAGAACAAAATTTTCCCCACGGTAGTTGGTTTTACAGCTGAATCAGGCAAAGCTCCCGAGCCATTTGCTGTAAAGACGCCAAGCCTGTTTGATTTGAGTTTTCTGAAGACAGGTCACTGGTCTCTGAGACTTCCAACTTCCAACTTCCAACTTCTAACTTCTAGGCCGTTAGTATATAAAAGTCCCGCTTCATTGTTTGGTTTGCCTTTTGTGCAGAAAAAAGTGTCATTGACCATTAATCTCAAGAATTTATTGTCTGGCCCAGGCGCTGAGTTCAAGGATTTGCCCGAAGTTTTGTCAGGTTTTGTGGATTCAAGCGTGTGGCAGACAAAGATGGCAGCAGATGATCAGTTTAGCCTTTTGCGCGAAGACTCTGGTACAGGCGGCTTTGCACCCATCAAGCCACAGACGTCTTTGTTTGTGAAAAATGCTTTTATTAGCCAAGGAATCGTATTAGATTTACCTAGCGACGGCATATTATCTTGGAATTCAGACGGAACTTCATCTGAATATGAGTTTACAGGCGCGACTGAACTCTCGAAGGACGCAAAAATTGCTTTATTAGAGGCGAAAAATGTTTTTGATTCAGCAAATTACAATCTACCAGACAATACAATGTTCAAGGCTCTGCGTCCGCCAACAGATGCTGTTGCTTCAAATACGCATCTTTTTGTTAATAATAGCTTTAAATTTGATTTTACCGGTCAACAATCGCAGCTGGCAGCTCGCAGCTGGCAGCTCGACGGAGCCAAGTGTACTGGTAAGGTTCTAGCGGTTTTTGATCAACCTGCCATCAAAAATATGTGTTCCTGGCTGGGTTTTTGTTTCATGCAACCTCAAAGATTAGTTGTTACAGAGCAGAGCTCACAAATAAATTTTTGTTATACAGGTTTGTAAACAGGTTTTCCACAGTAGGGGTTAAAAATAAAATGGCTGTAATATCAGGGTTTTTTAGCTGAGCACGGGTTTTTATCCAGTGTTTATAGGGCAATCCTCTAGGTTTGAATAAATGCCTATTTAGCGGTATAATATGTTTACATCGTACCTTCTAGTTAGTAATGCACCTTTGCGTACCTTGTTTGCGCTTACGATCATAGGCGCTCAGTGTTTTTTTTGGATTCTCGCGGCTTCAGAGCGAAAAGTCAGGGTGATATTCACCCAGACGGCGACAGGCATGTCGGTTTACCTCAGCGTACTTTCAAAACTACTACAAAAAGATGGATTCCCATGTCCTGTTCACATGGTGGTCCATCGCATGGATTGTCTCGACCCCAATTCCGATTTTTAATCGGAAAAAAGAAATCAAAAAACACAACCAAAAATAGAGAGTGAAAACTCTCACACACAGGCATCCTCCACTAAAAAAGGTCTTATGCAGATCTTTGGAAGGAAAAGCCAGGGTTGGGACGAACCAGTAGTTGCTGTTAGGCCAGGGATTACGCAAGTATCTCCGGCATCGTCTTGATTTTTTAAATGTCCGCCATAGCTTTGTGCGAAGGTGGATTCTCAAACGATGTCTTCGATCCGCGTCTTGGCCCGGGGCCATGACGTCACAAAACTCTACGCTTTGAGGACGGTAACATGGCCCTTTAAATTTGCCCAAAAATTGGGTTTTTATTTTTATACACACACAAAACAAGCGAAAATTACGAATTGGCGTTATACTTGCCTTATATTTAACATTATTAAGACGTTAACACGTTCATTATCTTTATATATGTCCAGTCCAGTCCAGTCGTTACGTAGCCAAGCAGTGCGTCCTCTTTTGAGCATTGTTCTTGGACTGTGTGCGACTTTTGTTTTTCTAACTTGGCAAGCGCCAACAGCACATGCCGGAACGTGTACATTCACAAGTACTGAGGCATCGAACAGCTGGCACGTGATTGCGAACTGGGGTTGTGGCGGCGTTCCGACTAGCACAAGCCCGGTCGTAATTCCATTGGGGCAGACAGTTAATATTAAAGCTGACTCACCAGCCGCAGCTGGTTCGGTTACTATCACCGGCATACTCAAGCCTTGGGGGAGCTTATTAAGCGTCTATGGTAATTGGACTAGGACTGGAACTTTTACGGCCGGAACCAGCACTGTTGAGTTTGTCAGTACGGCAACGCAAACGGTAAGTGCTGAAACTTTCAATAATCTCGACAATAATAAAACGGCTGGTACTTTGACTGCACTAGGCCACATTATCGTCAGCGGAAATCTTGGTAGCGGACAAGACGGTGGGGCATCTACATTTAATTTAGCGTCATATAATTTAGATGTAAGTGGCACGGGTACGATTGGAACCGGAAGCACGGTCACTTCCACGACCGGTACTTTGACTTTTACAGGCGACGTTGACAATACGGGCAATATTGGAAGCTCAAGCGGCAACCAGCTCTACGCAGCTTTGCTCATGAATACGGGAAGTACGTTTAGTGTCGGGTCTGGTCATACGACAAGTACAGGAGATTTTGGCGAAAGAGGAGCAATTGCTGGCAACAGCGGTTTCTTGGCAATTGCCGGAAGCTTTACAGTAAAGGCTGGCGGTTCATTTGATGCTGGGTCTGGTACTGTGAAGTTTTTTGATACTTCTGATCAGAATATTGCGGGATATACTTTCAACAATCTTAAAATTGATAAAAGCGCAGGTACTGTTACGGTTGTGGGTCTGAGCAATACAATCAATGGAACGCTTATTATTACTGGTGGTGGTGCTACATTCGATACTTCTGACTTGACTATCGTAGGTGCGACCACAATCGGTTCTGGTTCAACTGTCACAAGCACAAACATGGGCGTATTTACTTTTACTGGCCCCGTAACAAATGCAGGCAGCCTAAGCTCACTCACTGGAACAGTCTTATTTTCTTCTACGTTCAATAATAGCGGGACCTTTGATGTAGGAGCGGGTACGGCGACTTCTACTGGCTCACTGACCAATACGGGTACCATTAATCAAGAATACGGTAAATTGGCATTACTGGCTGACTACTCAGGAGCTGGAACATTCAATGGGCAAGCGGGTACCACTTGGTTCTATGGAACTGCTGATCAATCCATCCGCGGAGTCACATTCTATAATTTAGAGGTCAGGAAATCTGCTGGTACTGCTACCATAGTAGATGCTGATGTGACGCTCGATGGTGTCTTGAACTTGGATGGTGCTGGCACACTTAACGCGGGTAGCAGAGCTTTGACGGCACTGCACGGCGTCTCGATTCTTGGATCAACGGTCACTTCGACCACGGGAACGCTAAGTCTTGCAGGTATTGCTAATGCAGGATTCATCGGAAGCTCGAGGGGAAACATGCTTTTTCCCTCGTTGTCATTCGCTAATGACGCGGGAGTCTTGAATATCGGGTCAGGAACTGCCACTACAACGATAACGTTTCCTGGCGATGGAACTATCAATGGAAATTCCGGAACCATTGTTCTTGCGGGAAATGGAGGGACTCTTATGTCTATCTGGCCAAATGGTGCAACTTTTAACGCTCAGAGTGGTACTGTCAAATACGCCAGAACAAATGGAGCACAGGCTGTGAATTGTTCTTACATCTATAACAATCTTAATATTCAGACCGTCGGAGGTGATGCGACCTTGAGCGCGAACTGTACAGTTAATGGAACTTTAAAGGTGGGGGGATCGAGCACGCTAAATGCAGGTATAAGAAACTTGTCAGTTGCAGGCGCTTCAACGATCTTAGGAACGGCCACTTCAACATCAGGCACTCTCACTTTTACCGGCGCCGTGACTAATTCCGGCAGTATCGGTTCGGTTGATGGCAACAAGATGTTCGGGTCGACCCTCGCCAATAGCGGAACCTTGAATATCGGTTCAGGCGTGGCCACATCCACCGGCACGCTGGACAATTCAGGAGGTACCATCAATGGCGACACAGGTCGACTTGAGCTCGTGGCTGATTTTGTCAGCCCAGCCCCCGGTACGTTTAATGCTGGAACAGGTACGGTCAGGATATATGGACCGGCCACCCAGTCTATCCGAGGTTTGGCCTTCAACAATCTTGAAGTTATCAAGTCAGGGGCAACAGTCGCCACGATTACGGATGTGGCAGCCACAGTCGCTGGAACCCTCACGACTTCCGGGAGTGGGACGCTTTCATCTGCAGCCAAGAATTTGACTGTCACTGGTATTTCCACCATCGGAGCCGGTACAACTGTGACCTCGACTTCAGGCAGCCTGTACTTCACAGGAGCAGCGACTAACAATGGAACGATTGGCTCAGGCATCGGCAATGAGACGTTCGTATCAACTTTGGCTAATAACGGAACTCTTCAGATCGGCGGATTGACCCTGGCCAATGGCACTCTGACCAATGGTGGAACAGGTACTATTAATGGTGGCGGTCCAAATGGCATATTAGAAGTTCGAGCTGATTTTGCGGACACCGGCACGTTTAATGCACAGTCAGGAACCTTCAAGATAAGCAGTACGGCTGCTCAATCCATAAAAGGCGAGGCCTTCAAGAATCTTGAAATGACTAAAACAGCAGAAACAGCCACGCTTACCTCTAATGCCACAGTCGCCGGCACCCTGACCACTTCTGCCGCTTCTGGCAGTGGTACTCTTTCGACTACAAATAAAACTTTAACCGTGACTGGCGCTTCCACCATCGGCTCTGGCACAACTGTGACATCCACTTCAGGCGCCCTCGCCTTTGCTGGTGTAACAAATGCTGGCAGCCTCGGAACAGCCACAGGTCCAATCACCATGACTTCCCTTGGCAACACCGGGACTTTGAGTACAGGCGGCGCCTCAACTTCCACTGGAGCCGTGGTTAATTCAGGCACCATCAAGCTAAACAGCGAAATGATGAATGTAGGCGGCAACTGGACAGACACCGGTACTCTCACCCCTGTCACCGGCACGGTTCGCTTCTATGGAGTCAACCAAACCATTAACGAAGAAGACACTTTCTACAACCTCAAGATAAATAACACGGGCACTGCTACCTTGGGTGGCAACGTTACTTCTACTGGCACTCTCACAGTCTATGCAGGCGGCAAGCTTGCAGTTGGCACATATCGTTATGCTGCATCAGGTGCAACCTATACTAACAATGGCTTGGTAACAATTGCTGCCGGCGGCAAAATCGTGCATGCCTTAACCTCATCTTTGCTCACAGACAGTACAGGCGCTCACATCACGACCAACACCAACCCAGGCTTAGTCTTCGTGACAATTGCTGATGCAGACGCTAACTTAAATGGCTTGGTCGCTGATACAATTACCGCCAGAGTTACGAACGATGCTGCATCAGGCGCAGACACAGAGCTCATGACCTTGGTTGAAACAGGTGTAGCCACGGGTATCTTCAGGAATACCACTTTCTTCCCCTTAGTCGCCTCAGGCTCCATTGTCCATGACAACGGCCAGTTTGAAATTGGCGCAGGAGGCATTGGCAGCATGTACTATTCTAATGTTTATGACACAAGCGACACGGGATCAGATACAGTGACAATGACCCTTACAGGTTCTGCTCCTGGCAGCGGCAGCAGCACAGGCGGTGGCGGTGGAGGCGGTGGCATACCATCAACTGTAACCACCTATCAGTCCTCAGCCTCTGATGCTGACAGGCCGAAGAATCTGGCCAACCTCGCATCTCAAGGAGTTAACATTCATGCTTTGGTTAAACTCCCAGATGATGGCAATGTAAACACTCAAGAAGATTCAGCAGTCTATTACATCGGAGCAGACGGCAAGCGCCATGCTTTCCCCAACTCCAAAGTCTTCTTCACCTGGTATGCTGATTTCTCCGGAGTGACAGTTGTCTCTGCTGGCCA
>Ga0172379_10003282_pt1 | contig 26156 bp, 26 predicted proteins | sample GrowelOW334metaG_FD_119756 | JGI IMG/M metagenome (GOLD analysis project Ga0172379, IMG submission 119756) | Groundwater microbial communities from an aquifer near a municipal landfill in Southern Ontario, Canada - Groundwater well OW334 metaG | ecosystem: Environmental > Aquatic > Deep...
TCCAGGAATCGGTAGCTGGATCATTATTCCAGTAGTTTCATTTTTTCTTCCCTGTTCTTCTATAGTCTTTCTAATCTCTAACATCTGGCATCTATCGTCTAACTTCACCACCTCAAACTCCACTCCCACTCGTCTGGCGGCTTCACTTTTGAGCCGCGTATATAACTCGCTCGCCGGGTCATGCCCCACCAATACCGAAACTATTTTCGGTTTTTTTACAAGGTTCCGTACTTTGTCAGCTACCTTAGCTTCTATTTCACGGGCAAACGCTTTTCCATCAAAAATCATACGGCTATTGTACAATACCCTTATGTCATCACCTCTTGCACAAACCGATCCCGAGATCTATGCCCTGATCCAAGCCGAAGAGAAACGTCAAACCGACGAGCTCGCTCTGATTCCCAGCGAAAATATCGTAAGCGACGCGGTGAAAGAAGCCGTCGGCAGTGTCCTCATGAACAAATACAGCGAAGGTCAACCTGGCAAACGTTACTACCAAGGTAACGGCAACATCGACGCAATCGAATCTCTCGTTGAACAACGCGCCCTCCAAGTTTTTGGCCTCGATTCCCAAGACTGGCATGTCAACGTCCAGCCGGTCACCGGCAGTCTCGCCAATTTCGCCGTCTATGCCGCCCTCTTATCTCCCGGGGACCGTATGCTAGGTATGTCTTTGTACGACGGCGGACATTTGACCCACGGCTGGAAACTACCAGACGGCAAACCCATCAGTTTTACCTCCAAAATCTATGATACTTATTTTTACAATGTCGACCCCCAAACCGAAGTCTTTGATTATGTGCAGATTGCCCAAATTGCTGCCAAAGTTAAGCCAAAAATCTTAATTAGCGGCGGTACCGCCTACCCTCGCGAAATCGATTATGCCAAGATGCGCGAGATCGCCGACTCAGTCAAAGCTATCTACATGGCCGATGTTGCCCACGAAGCTGGCCTGATTGCTGGAGGAGCCAACTCCTCACCTTTCCCCCACGCCCACGTTGTCACCATGACCACAAGGAAGACGCTGCGCGGCCCGATCGGCGCGATGATCTTCGCCAGCAAAAAACTTTTGGGAGATAATGTTGCCGAGAAAATTGATTTTGCTGTCTTCCCCGCTCTCCAAGGGGGACCCCAAAACCAAAGTATCGCCGGGATTGGGGTAGCTCTCCACGAAGCTATGCAGCCAGAATTTAAAACCTACGCTCACCAGGTAGTGAAAAACGCCCAAGTTCTCGCCCAGGAACTTAAAACTGCCGGCTTCCACGTCGTGTCCGGCGGCACTGACAAACACCTGATCCTTCTGGATTTACGTAGTAAAGGCATTTCCGGCAAAGACGCTGCAATTGCTCTTGAAAAAGTTGGGATTATCACCAACAAAAATACCGTGCCCGGGGAAACCGGTAAACCGTGGAACCCCTCAGGTCTCCGTCTCGGCACCCCAGCCGTTACTACCCGCGGCTACACCGAAAAAGACATGGTCAAACTCGCGCAGAAAATTATTACGACTCTTTCTCAACCCATCTGATTCATAATTAATTTGGTCGTTTCTTCGACACTAAATCGTTTTGTATCCACTGTCATGTCGTACAACAAGCGATTTAGATATGACCTTCCCCCATAACGATCTGTAAACACTCGCAAATTACTCGCTTCTCTTTCATTGGTAACATACCGCGCATCAGTAAGATCTTTATACAAATCAGGGTCCCGTGCAAATATCCTTCGAACTCTCTCTTCCGCGCTACACACCAATATAACCTTTAACACTCTCGGCAACTTATTTACGACTGCCACCAACCCCGCCACCCTCCCTTCCACAATCGTTCTCCCTTTCTTCATTTCTTCTATCATCATTTGGTCAATTCCATCGTGCACAGTATCACCCGCCAACTCCGCCCCATAACTACTCATCCCGTTCCGCTCACACCACAGTCGGTATAACTCTCCCGCCCCAAACACCTCCCATCCCAATCTAACACCCAACTCACGCGCAATCGTCGTTTTCCCGCTACCCGCTTCTCCTGCAATTGCGATCGATTTTATCTTCTCTAACCCCATAGTCGCTTCTCAATTTTTCTATCTACTACTTAAGGTTCCGTTAATCTTCCCTGACGCTACCATCACTGGAGCTTCCCCCACCCAACGCACTCCGTGGGGACCGATGCTTCTACGCAATTCATCAATCACACTAGCCGCTCCGGCCGAACAAGTCGGTAAAAATTCGGTACCTTCGTAAGTTCCGTATTCCACAAAAACTTGAGCGTCATGACCCGTATGTCCTATCACAGCACACTCAAAGAGCCCAGGTGGAGATTCGCGGTTAAAATAACCTTCTTGCTGATCCGATCGTAGCAAAGAAGGACTACTCTCGTTGTTTAACACCTCACAATTAGCTTTCTTCAGTAAGCTAAGAACATAATTAAACTTCTCACTCCCCTTTTCTGACATCCCAAGATTATAGGATATTAATTGACAATTTTCAAGTTCTTTACGACCATCTCGACCAACTTTGTTCGAGCCTTCTCCTCATGCGCAAAATCCAGCTTATCCGTCTCCACCACCAACACTTTATAATCTGGGTGAACCGTAGCTCCCGCCAGCCACTCCCGATTAACTTGTTTCATCATCAAAAAATAAGTTGGATCTACCGTCTCAAACTCTCGTCGTGACTCATGCGCTCGGCGGATCAACTCTTCATCCCCTACTGCCAAATAAACCAATAAGTCAGGAGCCGGAGCTACCTTCCAATCTAGTTGCCGGAAAAACTGCTCGTATTCCCCAAAATGTGCTTCGCTCATTCTCCCGAGCCTTCGATTGGTCTCGGCATAACAAAAATCCATTTCCGGTGCCACATCTTGGATCAACACGTTAGAATCAACCTTCTTACTTACTTGCTCCCACTTCCTCCGAGCAAACCACTTTTGTGATTCTAAAAAGTTCTTCTCTGGGTCGGCATAACTTCCTTTCAAGTATGGATTATGCTGCCAATCCTCATAACTTTCTATAACCCTATTCCCCCGTTTTCTCAAGCCTTCCCCGATTACTTTAACTGCCGTAGTCTTCCCCACCCGCATCGAATCCGCCATCACCTCAATACGAATAACTTTACTTTTTTGCTGCACTCGTGGATAAACTAAGCGTTTTGTTTTGCCCATATTTGCTAATTGACAACAAACTTACTTGCTCGGTTAAGTAATTCGTGAGCCATAATATTTTCTAAATTGGTTAGGTCAACTCTCTCACCACTCATTAATCTGGGAGCCTGCAATCTCGTCAACACTGTCTCCCCCAAAAATCCCTGGGCCAAATGAGGAATCTGGCTATCCACATTACCAATCGAACGACGAATCTCCTTCATAAACCCATCTCCTCTCACCCATGGTAGTAAGCTCGGGTCCCGGTGCTGCAAATTTACTTCCGTCTTTAAAATCATTATTTCCGCCAAACCCATGCCCAATGCCGCCGTACGGGCAATCATTTCGTTAATGAGAGGTTTGTCAATATACTTTGAACGTCCCATCAAGGCTGCCATCACCTCCTTACTATTAGGATCGTTCGGGCAAGACCGCCTCATTTTAGTTACAACAAATACCAGTACATCCGCCATCTCATTCGCCACATTCCAATAGTCCCTCGCTCGTTCTCGCTCATACCAAGGCAATTTTTTATCATCTAACAAAACTAACTCGTCTTCCAACGGTTCCTTCTCTTTCACTTCTCTCAGCTCATCATTAATTAAGGATTGTACATCTCCCAATCCAGGTATCCCCCTCAATTCGCGCTGTAAATCATCCCAAGTTACCAACGCACTCACCGCCAAATCCAATCTACCCATCATCGCCGCTGATTTTGCCTCTGGTGTAGGTAGTCGCCCAATCTCGTATAACTCATGCTCAAATCTCGGCCTATTAACATCTATTTCCCCCAAAAATTCTGCCACCAAACTCATACTTACCCACTATACCGAGCTTTATTCCCTCTCCACAACCTCTCAAAAATAATCACACCTACTCAGTTTTAATTTTTTACAATATCGTACGTCGGAACATTCAACCACGTTTCTTCAAGAGCAAACCCAAACCCGTTCCCAACAATCATCTTTTTCAGCTACAATTAATACATGTTCACAAATCTGAAAAAATACTGGCCAGTAATCACAATTGGAATTATTCTATCGGTAATCATAGGTCTCAACCTACACCCCCAAAAAATAATCATAGGAAATGACAACTTCTCTCCCGAGCTTGATCCAGGCCTCACCATTTCTCGTTCATTGTTTAACCCCGCTTGGCGCGACAATCGTGTACTTGGCATCCCCTCCGACAGCGAACAAACCGACCTTTGGCGCACTATCTTTTTTTGGATCGGCGAGAAATTCTTACCAACATGGGTAATTTCACAAGGTTATCTGTTTCTCACTCTCATTATTGGTGTGGTTAGTATGGGCAAAGTTTCGAAGTATTTTTCACACGGCTCTCGTTTGGCCGAATTCTTTGGAAGCCTGCTTTACCTATTTTCTCCAATTACAATTTGGTTATATTTCTACCCCGTCCATCTATTCGTTGCCGCCTACGCTTTTACTCCACTTCTGATCTGGCGGATTTTGGTTTATCAAAATTATCCTACTCGCTCAAACAAACTTCTTATTTTATTGTCATCTCTACTCTTAGGTACTTCTGCTCTTACTGCCACCATGTTTATCATTTCCTCATTTACTATTTTTTGTACTACTATTTTTTATGCTCTCTCCACTAAATCAAAATTAAAAACTTGGCTTATTGCCTTCTTAATCTACATCCTGCCCCAACTCTTTTGGATACTCCCGTTTGTTACTTACGTCATTAGCAACAATCTCGCGCTACAAAACTCGACGATTAATCGTGAAATCACTGCAACAACAGTTGCCTCGGAACAATCCAACAACACCTGGGACAAAACATTACGGTTTGCATCAGCGTGGATGGATAGTAAAGAGGATGACCAAAACTATACTTATCAAGCCCGCGCTTGGTTTCGTGAAAATCAAAATGGGATTAATCTTGGCTACTTATCCGCCGTTCTCTCCCTAATCGGCATTCTCATTCTCATACTGCGGGCTAAACAATATCCAACGCTATTACCCATTCCCTTACTTGGGCTTTTTGGCTTTCTCTTTCTTAATGGTCCCAATCCACCATTCGGCTCAATCTACCTATTTTTTGACAAATATATACCCCTCTTTCATCAAGTATTCCGCTGGAACAGTTCAAAATTTTGGCCCCTTCTTTTCTTCCCGTTAATCTTACTTTCCAGTTTTGCCACTTCGAAACTGATCACGTATGCAAAATATCGCCTTCTTCAACTTGTATTAACCATAGTCATGGTATCCCTTACCATCTACTCTGTTCATCCACTACTAAGCTATAAACTTATCCGCGACGAAGTTTTCGTTAATTTACCCAATGAATACCAGGAATTAAAAAGTCAACTCGCCAATCAAAAATTATTGGTAGATACGACTCCCCACACCAATACCCGTTACTTCCGCAAACATACTTGGGGATTTTGGGGATCTGTTTTTCTTAATTATTTACTGCCTAATCCCACCACCGAAAAAGCGCTCATTATCGGTTCCGACGAAAATCAATCTGCTTTCAATACCATCTCCGAGGCCTACAACTCTGGCAACCCCAATACATACGTCTCAGCTCTCGACCGCTTTAATATTAGTTACGTTCTTTCCGACCGCTCTGTCACCAATGAAGGCCTTGGGAATTCCTACAGCTTCCCATACGATTGGGACTTGCATGATAAAGCCGTCACCAACAGTCCGTATTTAGACCGAATCTGGCAGCAAAACTTCCTATCTCTTTATCGCGTGCGCCCCCCCCAATCCCCTACTCCATTCACCGTCAATATTAGTCAAAATCTCGAATATTTGAATAAGATTTTGGCCATCACTCATAATAACAATCAATATCTTACCTCTGAAATAGACGGGGACATTTTTCCGTTTACCAACACGCCAGAAACACTTGAGCTTAATGACATTGCCTTTAGTTTAACTTCCCGGATTAATTCGACGGGTGATTATCGGATCGATATTCCTAAAGAGCTGCTATCCGACAGTCTCCTGATTGCATCCATCCAAAACAATAAATTAATTATCAAGCCATATTTCCCCGAAATCTCTCTCAACCAACTGCCGCTCTACACTCTCCCCACCATTACTATTAATTCTTCAAGTGAATATATTACTCTCGATAATCAATTAATCAGCAGAACTCCAAGTTTAGTCACTCCAGATTCTCTTACAAATGTCAGGTCATGGAGTAATCCACAAAATAGTGACTTGCTCCCCCTTTTGAAACCCACCCCCTGTAACCGTAGCCAGATAGATCCAGAAAACCAATCTTGTTATTCCGCTGATCTCGATCTAAATCAGTCAAGCGTAGTGTACTTGACCACAACACTATCTAGTCCCAACTCTACTCTCGTAGACATATGCATTCACTCCAGGATTTCCAATACTTGCCTCAACTCACCTGGGACACATATCCTGGGTTCTGAACCTCAGTCCGTTAGTGTCGCCGCCAACAATATTGTCCCCAAAGGTGACAACCTGATCGCTTTTTTCGTCTTTAAAACTCTCGATAATTCCAAACCCAAAGTAGACCACACACAGCTTATCATTACCCAGTTAACCTCTCCGCAGCCAGTATTCGTTCCCAAGATCGTTCTAGAGGATATTTCCCATTACATAGTTCTGGAGCGTGATCAAATTCTCACCCTAAGACTCCCACATTCAGGTGTCATTCAACCCCTCCAATACTTTATGTCCAAATGTCCTGATCGACTTGGCAATCCTCAGTTTATCCGCCTCAACTCTACGTTCACATTCACGACAACAAATTGCTTTGACGGCGTTTTCACCAGCTTTTCCCTCCCCGAAAAGCTCAGTATTAAAGCGCTCCTGACGTACGCACGCGCACACTATAAGCAAGGGGTGCCCCTCGGGCATAGCCTCAAACAAGACCGCGTTTTTCACAACATTGCTACCGAGATATTTCCTATCAACCAAGCTGAATTTCTGCAATTTACCATTTTGCCCGAATCAAATCAGAATTTCACGGCCGAACTAATAAACAAAGGCATCGGCAAAATTCCTAGCACCAATACTCTAGAAGAGTTTACGATAATCCCCATTCCGGCTAATTGGCTTTCACTCAGACTGTCATCAATCAACACATCTATCCCTTCGCTTGTAAATCTTGATCACTTTATGACCAAGGTTAGCACCGGTACCTATATTGCGCCTCTTAAAGCCGGTATGCACACCTATGTGCTCCCTACCGCCACATCTCCCTACTGGAAAGCTGCCATTCTCACTTCCCGACCAAACAATATTACTAGCTTATATTGGACGGTTCTAACTTCAAAAACGATAACAGAAAAATCCCTCGTAAACGGTTGGCAGCCTGCTTGGACCGTGCAAAGTGCAGAGGCTAACGGAAAATATGTAGGTGTAATTTTTCTTCCCAATCTCCTCGCTTACTTTGGTCTTTTCGTTGGGTTAGGACTTTCCTTAATTCTGATCTTAGTTAGGCAAAAATCGTCGACCACACACGCCCCATCTTCTCTTGGATAAGCCAAAAGAACCGCTTAGACTCATACATTCTAACCACAAGTTTTGAGGGAAGGATTCCAACTACTGCAATTTGCAAAAGCGATAGCATAATTCCCTTTACACTCGGTTTATAACTGTAATGCAAAATCCCTCGCATCCTCCCTAATGTGGTCAACCAAAAAGTTTGTTTTACATTATGATAACCATTGCTTGTATCCACTTTACGATATTGGTACACGGTCTCAGAAACGTTGCCAAACTCTCCATGCTCAAGTAACTGCATCATCATATCCACATCTTCCGCAGTCTTCAGTTTTTCGTCATACCGACATTTTTTGTATACTTCCCCCCGCACCATCATGACAGGGTGCTGTATTGGTACCATCCACATAATCATCTCGCGTAAAGATGTGGGATTAGTCGGAAAGTGTTTATAGGCAAAAATCTCACCTGCCCCATCTATCATTTCCACTTGCCCCCCAACAGCTACAATTTCTGAATTTTTCTGTAAAAAAGCTACTTGGGTAGCTATACGGTTAGACAGCGCAATATCATCCCCATCCATCCGAGCAACAAACTCACCATGAGCTTTAAATAAAGCCTGATTCAGACTCGCTCCAATCCCTTTGGAAACTTTATGGGTAATAACTTTAATTCTCCTATCTTTCTTAGCAAATTTTTTAAGAATCTTCCCAGTTTCATCGCTACTCCCATCATCCACCACAATCATCTCCCAATTCGCGTGTGTTTGCTTAACAATACTTTCTACTGCCGCTCCCACAAATCTCCCGGCATCCTTGACCGGCATAATTACACTAACTAAAGGTTTCATTTGTTTCATACGTCTCAACTCACAAACAAAATTTATGAATTAAGACGTACGGGGGTGCTAGTTTTGATCGATAAATCGATCAACTTGGCACCCCCTAAGGCATACGTCGTCCCGACGGTACTCTTGCGAGTAACTCCGTCCCTCGGGGCGTTTCTTCTCCAGGAGTCTGGAGTCAATTGGGTCACTTCCCCAACCACCAGATCTCGAATCCCGAAGGATTCCCACCATCGCACTCTACGAGTGCGTAGGCAGTCTGGTAGTCGGATCCAGCCGGCAACGATACGGTAAACCGTAAGTCGTTGCCCTCCGCAACTGTCAAAGGGTTTTGAGTCCCCTTTCGGTTGCGAGAAGCATCCACGTACAAACGGCAAAGAACGCCGTTAAACGTGTAGCTGCCGGCTGGCAACTCAAACGAGACGCTATGCGCGACTCGCTGATTCGCCGTGGGAAGCCACTTCTGCCAGAACCGACCGTCGGCCTCAACGAACAAGTCGTACGAGGTGTGCGGCGAGCTGCCAACGTACGCGGGAAACCGCAGTCCCATGAGAGGGAATACGATCGCCTGCGTGGCGGAAGCTGCGGTGGCGGTTGGGGTGGTGACAGCGGGGGCGGCGGCAGGCTGGGTCGCGGCGGCGCGAGGGGCGACGATCAGTGTAGCGGCAGTCCAAGCCTTGGGGGCCAGGAACATGTACATCGCGATGCACGCCAAAATGGCGAGCAATCCCACGATGGCCAGCGCCACGCCGTTGTTACCCTTGGGGGCGACCTTGTTGTCGGTTGCCTTTGGGGCGACCTTGTTGTCGGTTGCCTTTGGGGCGACGACCTTGGTGGTTGCCTTGGGGGCGACGACCTTGGTGGTTGCCTTGGGGGCGACCTTGGTCTGTTGCCGAGGGGCAACAGGTTTACGTCGGGTTGTTACCTTTGTTGTGGTAACGACCTTCTCGGACTTGGACTTGGTATCTTTGGTAGCCATTGGCCACCTCCTTTGATGATCCTGATGTTGTTGGGTTTGTGGTTAGATCAGGCCACACACTAGACACAAATTACTTTATGCCCACTGTGCGGCCCAATCTCGCCACATGGGATCGTAGGAGATTTTCCGTATGCCTTGTTAAAGAGCTACTAGCGCCACCGATATCTTCACGCTCTGTGAGTCACCGGCTTTACCAGTACTTGAGGAGTTAACCTCAAGAATGGAGACTGCGAACCCCTGCCCGCAATGCTACGCATAGCGTTGCAGGCGGGTGCCCTCACGGGCTTAGCCTTGGGTCGGGAGTAAGAACCTGCCCTTGTCTTACTCCCTACCATAGACTCTTTCGCAGTCCCCATTCCTAGGGTCATATCCTATAGCTATTAACTTTTAAGGTACAACTAATTGCTTAGTGGTTTTGCCCTAAGTTTCTCTTATTTGGGTGGCTCAGGGCAAAGCCAAAAAACGCTGGAAAAAAGTTTATCCGAGGATGTAGGATTTGTAAGTTAATTTGTAAAGCACTGTGGCCAGCAAAGCTGCTCCGGCAACACTAGCTAACATTTTGAAAATCTGTTCATTACTGATTCCGGTTTCGACCACTTTATGTTCAATCGTGACATTCGCTGTCGCTTCACCACACACTTCTCCACCGCCATACACACTTGAACAGGTGCGGACAGTCTCAGCCGCCACGGGGGTGGCCAAAGCGAATAACAGGGTAACCAACGCTATAAGTCTTTTCATGTGCCGCATTATACACGGCCAGATCGATTTGTCAACCCCTATAGGACTATTCAACTAAATCAGCATAAACTATTATGCGAATCGGCGAAATCATGAACTTGCAGGTATACATTATCAACTCGCTCGAGTAATCAGTGATCTCTGTCTCTTCGCTCACTTTGGTAACCCGATACACATACTGGTGTTGATTCCACACAATTGCTACCTGGTCCCCTTCCTCTAGTTTTGGCAGATTGTAAAAGGCATTTTGTTCGCGGTAGTCCTGCGTCCACTCGATAAATCCAAACCGGTGGGCCGCCAAGATAATCGGCCTCCCCTCTTCCACTGAATCTGGCTTTCCAAACTCCATCACTCTCCACACGCCCTTCTTTAGCGCTTTCTCGTAGTTATCTCCTTCCCCCTCCCAAATCACCGTATCCACTCCAATCTTAGGAATCATCAGGTAATGCCCCTCCGGGAGTGTAATATCGCGGGTAAAGACGGGTACAACTGGCGGCTCCGCAACTACCGGTCTAGGCGAAGCAACCGCCACCATTTTCTGACTAGTTTCGGTGAGTGCCTTCCCTAGTAGTTCCGAAGTCTTGGGCACAACCGTGTAATACAGATATAACCCCACCGGATAACTCGATAAGAGGGCAAAGATCCCCCAGAGAGTTAGCGCCATCCCCGCAAAAATTAAGGCCAAGGTCGACGGCCCCCGCTTATACAGCACCCGGTACTTCTTCTCCCGGCGTCTCTTCCACGTCTCCCAATATTTCATGGTTCTATTCTACGCGATTGCCTGCCAAAATGCGGCCACGGCAGAGACTCCTCGTTCGATCGCCGCAAGCGACAGATTTTCGTCTACTCCGTGCATCTCCCCTGCCCAACCAGACAATAGTACTTGGGGAGTAATCATCTCGGCAAAGTAGTTGGTGACGGGCAAACTCGCCCCCTCAAAACGTACTACCGTCTTTTTTCCAAATGCTTTGGCCAAAACTTCTCTGGCAACCCTGATTACAAATGAGTCAGGGTCAGCTAAATAGGCATCGTTACCGTTGTCAATCTCCCACTCCCACGCTACTTCCGAGGGGATAATCTTAGCCAAGTACTGCTCGGTTAACTTGGCAATTTCTCGCCAATCCTGCCCCGCTACCAATCGGAAATTAAGCTTGGCTACAGCCTCTTTTGGCACAATATTCTTAAATCCCTCGCCCGAATATCCGCCGGTAATCCCGGTAACCTGTAAAGTCGGCCGCAGTCCCACTCGCTCCTGGGTAGAGTACCCCGCTTCCCCCGCTAAAGCTTTTGCCCCAGTTACGCGCAAAAACTCGGATTTGCTCCAACCCTCCCCCTTCATCATCCGTTTAGCCGAAGGTGAGATTGGTTTAACTGTTCCGTAAAAGCCCGGGATCTTTACGATCCCCGCTGGGTCAGCCAGCTTAGAGAGCACTGTCGCTAGAGTGTTCACCGGGTTCGCCACCGCGCCCCCGTAACTTCCTGAGTGCAAATCCTTCTTGGGACCACGCAAGGTTAAACAACCATTCAAACACCCCCGCAGTCCCGCATCGATTGTCGGCGCTCCTTGGGTCGTCGCACTCCCATCCGCAATCCAGACGATATCGCTTTTGAGTAGCTTTTTGTGTTGCCGGATAAATGTTTCCATTTGGGTACTTCCGACTTCTTCCTCTCCTTCAACTACCAGCTTGAGGTTGACCGGGATCTCCACCTTCTTTGCTATCGCCTCCTTGATTGCCAACACCTGGCACCAAAATTGGCCTTTGTTATCACTGCTCCCTCTCCCCCAGATAGCTCCGTTCTTGATGTCTCCTCCCCAGGGGTCCACTTGCCACTCGTTAATTGGCTCTGCCGGCTGAACATCATAGTGGCCGTAAACCAAAATAGTTTTTTTGGCAGGGTCACTCCCCAACTGCCCGTACACTACCGGGTTCCCTTTGGTTAGGATTACCCTGGTTTTTACGCCCATTTTTGCCAGATACTCAGCCAGCCACTTGGCCGTTGCCTGACAAACTCCTTTGTGCTGAGTACTCGTACTGATACTCTGAAATGAAAGATAGCTCTGTAAATCTGTTAGGTCTAACATAACTCCTCCTTATTTTATAATAATTAATTTTATTTGCGCTCGATCCCGCCCCTCGGCGGCAACTCTCGCATCTCCCACCGGTCGACTCCGTACCACGTGACAATCAGTGAGCTTCCGCAACCTTCACACTGGGCACTTTTCGTTCCTCCATGTGCCAAAATCAGTTCCGCCAAAATTTCGTCCATCTTTTTGTGGTGGTCGATGCTACATTTTTGCATCGCCAACACTCCCGGCTCCATCTGGTAATACATCCCTCTCGCAAACCACGGTACCATATATTCTTTCTGGCACTACAAAAAATCCCCTCGGGTGGGAGGGGATTATGTGCGCTATTCTTTGGTTATTTATGCCTACACTACAAATCCCCCCACCTTTTTAGGAAGGTAAAAACGGGACATAGTGCAGTGCCAACCAAATTTCATAACTTCTGCCACTATACTACACTACCCCATGCCTTTTCAAGGCCCGCATAATCTTTTGGTGCACTTGCTCTACCGGCAACAGCTTGCCCTTTGAGTCCACACACCTAATCACTTCCCAGTGCTTGTACTTTTTGGCAAGCTCCAGATACAGCCTTAGCACTTCTTTTTGGTATGCCACATCTGCCTCATATTCATCCTTCTTTTTACCCTTGGCATACTCGCGCTTGGCCTTTTGCTCAATCAATTTTTGGCTAATCTCAACTGGGACATATAGGAAAATAACCACATCCTCCTTGGGGAGCTTGTGTTCCTTGTATTCCATCTCGTACAGCCACTTCAAAAATTCCTCACGCTTGCTCTTTTCGATCCTCGCGGTTTGAAATGCCATCGAACTGGTCGTATAACGGTTGGCTACTACGGTATTACCCTCTTCCAGCCAATCCACAATCTCATCCCGTGCCGTCAACCGATCCATCGCGTAAAACAAAGATGATAAGTAAGGACTTGCACTTTCTTTATTGCCAAACTCCCCCGCCAGATACCTCCCCACCATCTGTCCATGAAAACTAGTGTAATACCGGGGGAAATCGATATATTTATTCTTAATCTTCTCTCCGTCCAAGTATTTTAACAATAACTCCGTCTGAGTCCCCTTGCCGCTCCCGTCCGTCCCATCTATCACAATCAGTTTCCCCTTCCTTCGCTCCATCGAGGCAAAATCTTCCAAATTCTTCTTCAGTACTGTCCGTACGTTCCCCTTGCTATAGTGAGCCACATACAAGTCAGGATGTCCCTCGATCATATATGGCAAAGGGGTCGATGCATCTTTGTAGAACAAGGCCAAAACTTTTTTCCCATGTGACAGGGCATGCTCCATCAAAAATGCCGTCCCCCACGAAGGCAAAGTCACATCCGCTACCATCACATCTGCCTGCTCGATCAGCTTGGCTTCGCGGACGAACAGCTCCTTGGGAGTGAGTCCTCCGCCAACCGGCATGGCTGGATCAATCACGTGTTCCGAGATTACCGAGTGTCCCAACTTCTTGAGATTGGCCACCACCTCCTGGTACACCGGTAGCATCGATCGGTCGAGCGAAAACGAGGCACCAAAGTAAACTTTCATATAGTTATTTTAACCACGCTTTAAGTCAAAAAGATATCGCGCAAATGGTATATATCTACTACACTCTGGTCAGCCAATCGACTGGTCCCCCCGACAAGTACCGCTTTCATTCCAACTGACTTGGCTCCCTCCACATCCACATCTTCTCGGTCTCCCACATACACCATTGCCTCTGGTCGAAGCTGTAGAGCCTCGATTGCCGCCAGAAATGGGGCTGGCTCCGGCTTGATCCAACCCTGGTCGTAGCAATATATTCTTGGCTCAAAATCATGATAATTGAGCCCTAATACTTTCAATTTTTTCTCCACTTGTCTTCCTGTTCCGTTAGTAATGATAAATAATTGATATTTTCGTTTTAGATTATTGATAAGTATCACCAGTTTTTCATCTCTACCTAAAAATTGATCAAGTGGGAATTCATCACCAACTTTCTGAAATATTTCTTCTCCATTCAAGCCGTAACTATTCAACGTCAAAGTGTTACTACGATAATTATCTCTTCGTTCCAGGTATTCCTGTGCAAATTCATCTTCATCACGACCCAATTTTTCTGCCGCCCATTTAATGACTTTCATACCCATGATTGCCGATAACTTCGTCGGCATTTTATACAACGTCCCATCCACATCCAATCCGATTGCTTTTATTCCCGCTAATTTCTTTGTTTTCATATTTTTTAGGCCGGATCCTGACTATATTCTCTCCCAGTTACAATCGCCTCCTCCGCCCGCTGTAGCTCGGTCCCCACATACATCGCGTGCCCAGCGTCTTTTAGGTACCCCCAATCGGTAATCTGCCAGGCCACTTCCTGCGCCGTCCTCCCCTCCCACATCTTGAGTGCCGGCCCTCCGTTAGGCTCATACAAAGTACAACGAATTAACCGCTGTGCCTTTTTGGGCATCCGCTTTAGTTCAACCATGACTGCCATGGGGATCGCCTGCTTCTCGTAGCGCTTACTCCATGCTGGCCATGCCTTCGCTTCCGCTATCGGAATCACCTCTACCACCATATTGGCTCGTTTATCAAAATCAAAATGGACCGCCGGCGTGTACCCCAATTCCTTTTCGTAATGATCCATCAACAAATTCTCAACCAGTGCCAAATCATCTCCATACATATGCGCCGAATGGGTGATCATCGTTAATGGCCCCATGGGGTAGCCTCCGTAGTCCGCAATCTCCTTTTGCAGTTTCCGTATGGCAAAGGTGTTTCTCGGCCATCCGTGGACCATGTCCTGACTGCGAAAATGTGCCGTCAGAAAAAACTTATTGTCCTGGACACTCCCCAAAAGCATGACCAAGCAAGGAGTATCCCCATTGTTCGCCCGTCCCCAATCTAACTTCGGGTCAGTGGTAATTGCCAGCATTTTCTTGCTGTCCGGCCGGTTCTTCAACAGTTCCTTCATTGCTTTAATTTGATCTACCCCAAAATGCTGTCGCATTCTTCTCCCGTAGTTGTAGGCCACCCCTGGCACCTCCCGATCGGTCATGATCTCGGCGTAATAAGCCTCAAGTTCTCCCCGCTCAAACGGCAAATATTCCGGAAAATATACCTTGGTGGGATCTTCCTCAGTTATTACCGCCGTCAAATTAAGAATCTCCTTGAGCTCATTATTTTTGCTGTATCGCGTATGTTTGGGGCGGCCGTATTTATAAATTTCATTTAAAAGTTTAAGCCAAGTTTGGGCGACTGTTTTCCCCTGCACGAAAAAACCAGTTTGTTCAGAAGGCAGTACCTCCACCTTGGGTTCGCTCTTGGGAAATTCCCGCGGCTTGTCGCTAAACGGTTCCTTGTGCACTTTGGTCAGTTCCGCCATTTTCTGTACCAACCGATCTTTGGTTTGCCCCCGCAAATCCACGATTTCAATCTTGTGCCTAAACTCCTCAATTACTTGATCGGGTATTTCGCTCTCGATCTCTCCTCTCCCTTTAATAATCTTTCGTTTTTCATCCACTCCGTATTTCATCAGCATTAGTAACGAGTGTCCCGACAAGCTCATCTCGCTCCCCCACAATACAATCGTTCGGATATTGGGGTTGGCCATCACGTTACGAATCATCGCGTTAATCCCCTGTGCGCTATACAGATTCCCAATCACGTTATACGGCAAATTATTCACGATTTTCTCGACAATCTCCCGCTCCGTCCAAAGCGTACAAATCCCCACATGATTAGCAGAATCCTTCACCTTCAAAATATCGTGGTACAGTTTGGGCCAGTGCTCGATCGGCTTTATCCGCATACGCTATATCCACAGCCATAACATTTTTTACACCCCTCTTCGATCGCCAATATGTTTCCACACTCCGGGCAACTACCTTCCTTGGATAAAGAATTATTTGATACTGGATCCCAGTTTTTACTTTTGATTTTTGCCTTTTGCGTTCCTATATTGAGTACCTGCTCCCCTCGGCTTTTGTCCCGGTAAACCGTAATCCCTTTACATTTAAGTTCAGAAGCCAACATATATACCCCAATTACATCCTCCACACTAGCCGAAGCAGGCAAATTGATCGTCTTCGACACGGCGTTATCGGTATATTTTTGGAAAGCCGCCAGCATTTTGACATGAATCACGGGATCAATATCCATCGAGGTGACAAATACGTCGCGGATTTTCTTGGGAATCCGCCCAACTTTTTGGATACTCCCCAATCTCGCAATTTCATCCATCAACTCAGTCGAGTAAAGCCCATTGACGTGTTTGATCATCCAGACCAAGTCATTATTAACCTCCGGCAGTTCATACTGCCCCATCGATTTGCGGAAATATGCCAGCGCAAAATGTGGTTCAATCCCACCGCTGGCGTTTGCTATCATCGAGATCGATCCGGTCGGTGCAATCGTGGTTACGGTCGCATTCCGAAAGTATTTGTACCCCTTCTTTTCCCAGCTGCTGCCACGGAAATTTGGAAAACTCCCCTTCTCTTTCCCCAGCCGGCTCGACTCATCATGGCCGATTTTTTGGATAAATCCCATAACCTCCTCCGCCAATGTGCGTGCTTTGGGCGCGTCATAGGGAATCTTAAGTTTCACCAACATATCCGCCCAGCCCATCACCCCCAACCCAATCTTGCGATTGGCCGCGACCATCTTGGCTACCTGCGGCAATGGATATTGGCAGACACTCACCACATCGTCGAGCATCCTCACTCCCAATCTGACCGTCTCTTCCAATTTGGCATAGTCCACCACAGTTCTTACTAGGGTTGATCCCTTGCCAGATCTCATGTCATGCTTATAGTGCGAGGGATCAACCCTCTCAGTTACATGTACCGCCAAATTTATGCTTCCCAAATTGCATGCTTCGTACGAAAGAAGCGGCTGCTCCCCACACAAGTTTACTGTTTCTAAAGGACCCACCTGGGGGGTTGGATTATGCTTCTCGATTTCATCAATAAAAATTAATCCCGGATCCCCTGTTTTCCAAGCCATCCTCGCCGCCTCTTCCAATAGTCCTCTTGCCGATACCCTGGCCACTTGTTTGCCGCTGCGCGGATTTATTAGTTCCCATTCTTGATTTTTTTTCACCGCCTCCATAAATTTATGCGTGACGGCAAGAGAATAATTAATGTGGGGGAGATTGGTCCCGGATTCCTTGCAATGAATAAACTCCCATACATCCGGATGGGTTACCGGCAAAGTCACCATGTTCCCACTCCGACGTTTCCCGGCCTGCAAATAAATTTCTGACGCATCATTAATTAATTGCATGAGAGCAATCGGTCCTGCCGCTGCTCCGCTGGTTGTGCTGACCATATCTCCTTTGGGCCGAATATGTCCAAAGTTAAACCCAACCGCTCCTCCGTATTTTTTGAGAATCGAACTTTCTTTTAGCGACTCAAAAATCCCCTCAATATTATCCGGCATGGGCATCACAAAACAATTGGCCAATTGATTATTCGCGGTCCCACTATTGGCTAACGTCCTCCCTCCCGGGATAAACCGCCGCTCTCTCATCAATTCTGAAAACTTTCTTTCCCACTTATTTCTCTCTTTCTTTTCTGCCTTCGCCAAAAACTTAGCCACTCGGTCAAACATTCCTCCTGGTGTTTCAACTACCTCTCCCTCTCGATCCTTTAAAAGGTATTTCTCCTTGGCTACCAACAGGGCGTTATATGAAAGCCCGATATCATCGTGTACTCCCAGCGCCCGCTTACTGGCTTCAATCTGTCGTTTCTTCTCCCGATTGATAATATATGCCTTAGCTGTCTTGTAATGTGCATTTTCGAGTAAGACCCGCTCCACCATATCGCCAATTTCGGCCGAGGCAATCTTTTTGATTCGTCCATAGTGTTTTTCCAATCGATCTACTACTATCCCAGCCAACTTCCTCGCCAATTTATCGTCTGTTCCTCCCACATCCTGTGCCGCCAAAAAAATCGACTCCGCAATTTTTTCAACAGTTAACAGTTCCTCCCGCTCACTTCGCTTGAGTACCTGTAACTTACTTTTCATTATTGACATCTTTCTTCTCCGGCAACTTCCACGTTGCCCACTTGCACTTGGGGAAATTCTCGCAACCAAAAAACTTTGCCCCCTTCTTGCTTTTCATGGCCTTAACTCTCCCCCCGTCCATTGGGCAACTATAACCCGCCACGTATTCCACATACTGTTGAGTATATTTACACTCTGGGTAAAGACTGCATGATAAAAATTTCCCATACCTACCAGTCCGAACTACCACCTCTCCTTCTCCACATTCCGGGCATTTCTTCCCTGTGCTTTCCACTTTCACCTTAACCCTGGCTCCCGTCTCCTCAGCTTTCTCCACTCGTTTACTCAAACTCTCCCAAAACTCTCTAACAACTGGAACCCATTTCTCTTCCCCTTCCGCAATTCTGTCCAAATTATTCTCCATCTTCGCCGTAAACTCATAAGCCATCACATCAGCAAAATTTTTCACCAAAAAATCCACCACTGCTTCCCCAATCGCTGTCGGATGGAACTTTTTTTCCTCCTTAATCACATATCCCCTGTCCTGAATTGTTGAAATGATCGCGGCATAAGTACTCGGTCTGCCAATTCCCCGCTTTTCCAATTCCTTAATCAGTCCGGCCTCAGTGTATCTAGCTGGCGGTTGGGTAAATTTCTGCACTGGCTCTACTTTGATTAAGGTGAGTACTTCTCCTGCCGTCACTTCTGGCACAAACACATCCTCTGCACTCTTACCCAATTTTAAGTATCCATCAAAAATCATTCTCTTCCCGTCAGCTTTCAATCCATATTTTCCGGCAGTAACAAAAATAGATGTTTTATCAAATCTGGCATCACTCATTTGGCACTGCAAAAATCGTGAGCGGATCAATTCATATAATTTTTGATGCCGGGAAGTGATCCCTTCGGCTGTCAACTCAGATCCCACCCGCTCTACCCTAGTTGGCCGAATAGCCTCGTGAGCTTCCTGCGCACTGGCCGCCTTCGTTTTATACACTCTCGCTTCGGCGGGCAAGTACGCCTTCCCAAAACTTTGCTCAATATATCCTCTGGCCATCGTGATGGCTTCGGTGGCCAAATTAAACGAGTCGGTCCGGTGATAGGTAATGTATCCACGTTCGTAAAGCGCTTGGGCAATCTGCATCGTCATCTTGGCACTCCACCCAAATACGTTACTTCCCGCTCGGGCTAGTAGCGAAGTGGTAAATGGCGGATAAGGAGAACTATGTTGCTCTTCCTTGGTCACATCCGAAACGGTATAACTCGCTTTGGTTAATTCCCCGACTATTTCTTTGGCTTTTTCCCCAGTCGCTATTTTCGCCGGCTTATCCTCAATTTTAACTAACTCCACCAACAAATCATTTTCTTTCCCAGTTTTGACGTTTGAGTTTTGAGATTTGAGATTAACGAATATCTGCCAATATTCTTCCGGCACAAATGCCGTGATCTCTCGCTCTTTATCCACGATTAACCGGACTGCCACCGATTGCACTCTCCCCGCCGATAGTCCCCGTCGGACTTTCTTCCACAACAAAGGGGACAAGGTATATCCCACCAACCGGTCAAGTACTCGCCTTGCCTGTTGGGCATGCACCATCGGCATATTCACAACTCCCGGATGTTCCAGTGCTCCCAAAATGGCCGTTTTGGTAATTTCATGAAAAGTTACCCGCTTGAACCGCTCGGCTCCTCCTTTGCTTTTCTCACTCAGTAAGTACTGGACATGATAAGCAATGGCCTCACCCTCTCGGTCAGGATCGGTTGCCAAATAAATGATCTTTGCGTTCTTGGCCAACTTCTTTAATTCTGCTACCCGCGCCTTCTTACTAACTAGCACGGTATACTGCGGTGCAAAATCATGTTCGATATCAATTGCTAATCCCCCACCTTTCTCCGGCAAATCTCTGACATGCCCCATGGAAGCTTCGATTTTGTAATCGTTTCCCAAATACTTGGCTAGGGTCCTAGCCTTGGTCGGTGATTCAACAATAACTAAATCCATACTTGTACCAAAATACTCGCAATATACTCACGGTGTCAACGTGCAACGATTCCCATAATCAAATCATTCACTATTTGCTGGATCACCTTTGTGATCATACTTACCTCTGTTCCCTCAAAGTTTTGCAAGCTATAAACAACCCCTGGCACACCCCTATTCCCTCTCACTGGTCTATTCTCCACTCCCACCCTAACGTTCCAAAATTGATCTGTCCCCAACGATTCTTCAATCGACAACAAGCCATTATGAATCTGCGGCCCCTTCCCAAATTGAATTTTGTAATTACCCAAGGTGATATCCAGATCATCATGGATCACATACAAGTCCTCATACTTTACTTTGTAAAAGTGGCAGATTTTAGCAATTGACTGCCCACTTTTATTCATAAAAGTCTGCGGCTTTACTAACAAATAGTTTTCTGTTTGGACTATCTCTGCCTCAAATTTGTTACTCTTGGTCCACTGTCCATTATCCGTTAACTGTTGTAACCGTTCGATCACCATAAACCCAACATTATGTCGATTCCTGCTGTATTTCTCCCCCGGGTTTCCAAGGCCAGCTATCAGTTTCATGTGTATATGATAGCAGAGCGTGATAAAAAGGCTGTATGTTAGCACTGTGAGTATGAGACAATATTTTCAGCGCGGAGCCATCCATCTGGGTAGCCAGATGACGATGTGAGCACTGCAAAATAGAGTCGAATACTCACAACCCAATATCCGTAGCGGAAGAAATCGGTATACATCCATCTCTCATCAACTCAACGCTCCCCTCATACGTTGGATCGTTGATCGGTCCCGGGACTACATAAACATCCTTCCCTTGATCAGCCGCAAACCTCACGGTAATTTTTGTCCCCGACGATTTTGGCGACTCGGTGACCAAGACACACTGAGCAATCGCCACGACAATTCGATTTCGCACTGCCAAGTTTTGTTTGGTTAATCCAATCCCTTCTTTGTGTTCAGACATAATCAACCCACCGCTATCCACAATTCTTTGGCGTAAATCTGCATGTTCCGGTGGGTATGTCATCTGCAGCCCATGAGCCAAAACTGCGATCGTCTTCCCGCCATTAGCCAAACAGGTCTCGTGAGCCACTCTATCTACTCCTCGAGCAAGTCCACTCACAATCACCCAATCTTTTGCCACTAATTCTCGTACCAATTTTCTGGTAACCAATTCCCCGTACTCGCTCATCCTTCTAGTCCCCACCACCGCAATTATTCTGGGATTAGCTAATAGCGCAATCTCACCTTCGTAATACAGTCTAGTTGGTACCCACGCAATCTGCCGCAAAGCTTCTGGATAACTCTCTTTCCCTACCGATCGAAACATAACTCAATCTTACACAATCCCACTAGTTACTCCCACTTGTGCTACCCAAGCTCTAGCAGCTTCCCCTGCCTCTTCTAGCTCTTTTGGAGTCATTACAATGTCATCACTCTCTGGTATTGGAGCAGGCATGGTGATATCTACCGGTATCCTAGCTGGATCTTGTTCTGAAAATATATTACACATTTTGATTTACCTCCTAATAACTCGATATTCTTGCGAATTATTCTCCTCTAGTCAATATATCAATATATATCAATTTTCTCTCGTCCCCGCCCACTCAACCAACGCTAGCAACATCTTTTCCTCCCCCGCTTCCACTCTCGCTCGCTTCGTGTGCCACACAATCTCCTCCTCTAATTTTTCTCTCCCGTACATTGTTGCCAAGGTCTTTTTCCCTTCCCGTCTATCATTCCCCACTGGTTTACCAGTTTTTTGGCTCTCACCAAAGTCAGCCAGCCAATCGTCTCTTAGCTGGAACACCCACCCCAGTTCCATCCCATACCCAGTCAATTTAGTTAATAACTCTGCCTGGGCTCCCCCCAAGGTTGCGCCCATTAGGAGCGGCAAGACACAACTATACTCTCCGCTTTTAAGCGCCAAAATATTCAAAAGAGTATTTTGATCCGCCACCTTCATCACATCCAGAATCTGCCCATACCCTACTCGCGCAAAATACTTCCCCCATACGCTCATGGCCTGGTTAATATCTTTGGCGCTCATAGCTAGCCCACTCAACTTCTCCATCCCCCATCCAAAAGTCAGATCTCCCACACAATTCGCTACCGCTTCGCCTAGATGCAAGTCAGGATAGCGTGCGTGAATGGTTTTGACTCCCCGCCGCAGTTCATCCCGATCCATAACATCATCTTGAATTAACAGTCCCAAATGAAATAGTTCCATAACCACTGCCGCTTTCACGATCTCTTTTTCGTCTTTCCCTCCCGCCAGTTCATATCCCAATATCGTCAATAGTCCTCGCATTCGTTTCCCCCCCTCTGCAAGCTCACTCATTGCCGATACTACCGAAACCAGTTGAGGTGAAATATCCGTAACCTCCGCCAACCTCTTCTCTAGTTCCTCTCTAATCCCCCGATCAATTTGGGGTTTAAATTTATCAAAATACTTTTCTAACTCACTCAACATAGTAACTTCCCCTCTCGCAAAATAATCTTGCCATCAATTGTTAGGGTCGACCCAGCTAGTCGCATATCTTTGACCAAATCCCAATGGATCGCGCTCTTATTTTCTCCTCCTCCCCGTTTTTCTTTGTACGCTCTCCCCAGTGCCAAATGAATTGTTCCTCCGATTTTCTCGTCGAACAAAGTGTTAAGCATCCCTTGAGTTATCTGATAGTTGGTTCCAATCGCCAGCTCTCCCGTATACCTCGCTCCCGAATCTGTCGCTAACATTTTTTGCAAAGCTTCATTCCCTCGCTCAGCTTGGGCTTTGACTACCTTCCCTTGGGAAAATTCCAAATGAATCCCCGCGACTTCGTGCCCAAACGCCAGAGTCGGGAACTCAAAATAGATTTCCCCCTCGATTCCATCGGTAACCGGTGCCAAAAAGCACTCTCCGTCTGGGATATTCCGCTCTCCCGCACAAGCTTGGGCCAATCTCCCCCCGATCTGCACGCGCAAATCAGTCATCTGTCCCACAATGTGGATCAGTTTCCCTTGGTCCATCAACTTTTCCAGCGCTTTTAACTTACGCTTCATTAGTTGGTAATCCACCAAACATGCCCCAAAATAAAACTCCCGTAGCCACTCCGTGCTCACCCCGGCTTCCTGGGCCATGGCACTGGTCGGGTACCAAGTCAAAACCCAGCGATCACTATCGATCACCGGGTCCCATAGCGGCCGTACTATCTTGGATCTGTCAGCAATTTTTTGCGAGTCAATTTGGGAGAGCTCGCGCAAATTATCTTCTGCCACAATGCGAACGTACGCATCCGCCCACTCGATTTTGGCTTTAACCACCTTGCTCGGCACATAACCAAGTTGCCATTCATTGGCTAATTGGTAAAAAGGATATTCCATCCCGTTCACGTTTACGTCCAATAATGGGTAGGCTCCCAACTTTAGCGCTTCTTGGTAAACGGCTTTCCCCAAAGGCAAACCCAATTCCGCTGCAGTAATTAATACCTTCTCCTTGGGTTTAATCTTGAGCGAGTGAGAGAGCAAGATCTTAGCCAACTCCGTATCTTGCGTTGTCATTTGCATGGGCGTAAGTATAACTCAAGATAAAAATTATTGCTTCACGTAAGTCAAAAGTACCGCTTCGCTCGCGGACAAAGCAATTTCCCTCCGGATATTCCCCGAGATCGGGACCACCTCTGTTGTCAGACTTCTCCCTGACAAATATTTTTCGGTAACCGCATATGTCCCCTCCATCAGTCCCGTCACGGTGACCGGTACTAGTTCGGTATGCTGACCTCGCTCATCGTAATTTACCAAAAGTACTCTGGCCACTCCTGCTGGGTCTTTGGCCGCCAAAGCACTCACATAACTCCCCTCTCCAACCAAGGGCAACTGGTTACCTGTCAGTTTGGTAATCATTTCCCAGGCAGCAAACCGCGGTTTTTTGGCCACCGCTCCATACTTAGGGTTCGTCAGCATCCCCCACCCCCCGTGGTACTGTTCATCTCCGGGTGCTCCATCCAAAACTTCAAAAGCCAAAGCTAGATCAATCGCCGTTTTAGAAAGTGCCGTATTCACCGCCAAATAATGCGCGGCCGCCCACCTGCCATCATACGCACTCCCTCTCTCCGGGTTGACTCCCCACTCCGTAATATACAAATATTGGGACCGGGCAATTTGCCGCTCCATTAATTTTTTGGCTGTCTCGGCATCTTCGACAAAATCATCCACGCTCGCGCTATACCGATGCCACGAAAAGAAATCGATTCGGACACTACTATCCAATTTTTCATAAAACCCATTCACCCACGCCGTATAAAACCCTGTCGTGGCTGGTCCTCCAATCTTGAATGTTTTGGCGCTGTTTACTCCATTGGCGGCTCGGGAAGCCACCGAATACAAGGTGGTGTAGTTCTTCCCCCTGTTCATCTTCCATCCCCCAAACAAGTCTGGCTCATTCCACACTTCATAAATCACATTCGAGAGACCCCCTCGATAATCCCGGGAGTAATGCCCAACCAAGGCGGAAACCACCTGCCCCCACTCTCCCCAATCAGTGGGTTCGTCCAGAATATCGCTCTTACTGATCGCGCTTGGCATATAGGAAATTGAGAAAAATGGGATTGCTCCCGCCGAAAGAATATCACCTACCAAAGCGTCCAACTTACTCCAGTCATACATTAACCTCCCATCCACTCGTGATACTACGTCATAACCGTCGTAAACATGATCAATCCGCACGTAACGCACATTAACACTTTTGAGCAGTCCCGCAACCGGACTCAGGCGAAAATCCTGATCGGGGAGCTTCTCAAACCCCTGAGCCACCCCGTCCCAAATTCGATTCACCGGTGCTCCAGCCTGTGATACATCTACCACAATTGCTGCTGCCTGATAACTGGCTCCAGTCATGACTTTCCAGGCTTTTTGTGCCAGTGGCATGGTCAGAGGCAATGAAATCAGTAACCCTCCCACAACCACCAAACTTTTCCAGTTTTTTTGCCAAAAACTCTGCATATCTTCACTATGTCAGATTACTTAATGTAAATCAACTGAAAACTAACAACTTGGTGCAGGGGTATTTTGCTACCAAAAAAACTTGCGCAGGCGGGTAGCCGAGCACGTAATCCAAAATTTCACCAGAAATTTATGGGTGGTTTTTTGTGCAAAGTACTCCGAACCAAGATCAGCGATCCGATAATTTGACTTCGTAGCGTATAATATAGGACATGAAACAATTTATAACTGGTCTCTTAGTTATTGTCGTTCTCGGCCTCGTCGGCTATGCGGGTTTCCGCGGCGCCGCCAACTTGGTCTCCCGCTACCTTACTCCCGCTACTCCCACCCCCACACCGGCCGGATTTGAGACTTCTTCTCCCACACCTCTTCCTTCCGCCTCAGCTACCCCTACTCCTTCGTCTCCTCCTACCACCAAAGGTGGACTTGTCAAAGGCCAAACTACCGTAAAAACTACTACCACGACAACTACTACTTCCCGTCTCCTTCTAACTCTTATCAAAACCAGCGACTGCAAATCCTACATGACCGAAGTCAAAGATATTACTGGCCCCCTGACCCTCCGCTACTCTCTCAAGGATGGCTACAAGGCCGCCATTACAGCCTGGAAAAGTAACGGCGAAGAAATCCTCTCTCAACGTGAAATAGTAGGGAGTGGTGAACTCATGAAAATCAGCGGTTTAACCTATCTCAAGCTTCAAGCCCAACCCACCAAATGTGATGCTACCTCTGATATTTGGTTGACTATCACCGCCGAGCGTTAAGCCCGACTTACATATTCCCCAGTAGTCGTATCCACAATAATCGTCTCCCCCTGTTTTACAAACAAAGGTACCAGGACATCAACTCCATTCTCTATTTTTACCTTCTATTTCGGCGCATTGACACTATTGCCGGCGACCGCACTCGCCGCCTCTATCACTTTCACCGTCACCTTGGGCGGGAA
>Ga0172379_10003283_pt1 | contig 26151 bp, 19 predicted proteins | sample GrowelOW334metaG_FD_119756 | JGI IMG/M metagenome (GOLD analysis project Ga0172379, IMG submission 119756) | Groundwater microbial communities from an aquifer near a municipal landfill in Southern Ontario, Canada - Groundwater well OW334 metaG | ecosystem: Environmental > Aquatic > Deep...
AAAGACTGGTCGAAAGTGTATGGTGAACTAACAATTATGCACGGCGACAGAATCGAATAGCATCAATCCTATCTTCCATTTGTTACTTCTTGCTATTTACAGAGTTTATTTCACACACCCCAATATCAAACAAAAAATCCCGCCTCAACGTTTATCACGCTGTGCGGGTTCTTCGTTTCCCTCCGGTGCTACCTTGTCCAGAGCCAAAGCCCTGGGCAAGATATACGCTTGAGGTTCTTGATACGTCTCGTTCACATCAAGCCAGACGGTTGTTCGTCTAAACTTACGTTGTCTCCGGTTGGTGCCACCCCAATCCAGATCTACTCACCGTTCACTTTGCTCGCTCGTGTTTACGGTGGTCGCGTGACTTCCGTTGCCGCATCCCTTGTCTTAGAGGGTCTGCTCTACTTTGCAATGACTACTCTTCACCATCATCGCCTGTCCCGAAAGCCGGGCCGGTTTTGCTTCCGGCTGGATACTTCCCTTTTCTGCTTCTACACTTTCGTATAGCCTAAGTGTCCGATGTTTCGCTCGTATCTTCGTGTCCGGCATCTGTCCGCTTGCGCCAACCGCCTTCGACACGCTCGTCTTGTGCTACCGTTGAGTTTCTTCGCTCTCATTCCGGCGCTACTCTCTGCTACAGCTTTGCCTCTCGCTGTAACCAGGTTCAGACTCAGTCCTCCGTGGCTCTTCCGTGATCGCTTACCTCACGGCGCTCTTCAATAGCCGGCTATGTCAGCCACCGTACTATCGTTGCGGAGCGTTAATCAGATCTTCTTTCATTCCTGCGGGTTAGTCTGTTTCCTCACAGTCATCTGATTGTCGCAACACTCTTATTCTACACAACCCGACCGTTTGCACAGCCCAGTTTTTTCTGTGGAACCAAGGCGCACGCCGCTCTCACGGTCCGTGTCTGCCTTCGACGTTACTATCTCAAGTCTCGTCGGTGTTGCCGCCTCACTTTGTTTCGTAAACTTGCATTTACTCAACCGAGGTCTTTACCTGTCGCTGCAATCCGGTTTCTTTACCCGAACTGCGCTTCGCACCGTCAGCCTACGTTTCTCGTCTGCCGGTGGTTGCAGGTTCCTTTTCCCCGATGCTAACTCGCTGCCTTTTTGTTCACGAGCGCTCTTGCTGTTCAACGTCGTTGCTACGATCGCTTTATATTGATGAACTAACTTGTATTCATCAACAGCAGTTGCGGGGCGGACACTTCCAGCGAACAGCTCGCAAACGCAATGTTTACAAGGCTTCAACCCGCTGGTCGGCCTTCAAGTTTTCAGTTACTGTTAGCAACCTGTCCCTGAGGGCGAGATATAGTTTACCACTCATTTCTATTCTTGTCAAGCGATTAAACGAAAATAATTTAAATATTCTCGTTTTTTTGAAACAAGCACCATTGCAGCGGCTTAGTATATGATATAATGTGACCTGCTAACCAATTTAATATTTTGAATTATTTAAGGAGCTATTATGTACGATGTTATAATCATCGGTGCCGGTCCGGCTGGATTAACCGCGGCGCTATATGCTGGCCGGGCAAAATTAAATACTTTAGTAATCAGCTTCGGCGCTACCGGCGGTCAATTGTCTTCGACCGCCGAAATAGAAAACTTCCCCGGTGTTAACGACGATCCGACTGGAGTGGTGCTAGCCGAGCGATTTGAACGGCAAGCACTAAAATTTGGTATGCAAAAAATTACTGCGCAGGTGCTTGGACTAATTACCGAAAACGACAAACGTGGCGTGCAGACCGATACCGGCTCATATTTTGCAAAAACGATCATAATCGCCAGTGGTGCTATGCCGCGCAGTCTAAACTGCCCCGGTGAAAAAGAATTTTATGGTATGGGAGTTTCGTTTTGTGCAATATGTGACGCAGCGTTCTACGAAGGCGCGTCGAACGTAATAGTCGTCGGTGGCGGTGATGCCGCGGTCGAAGAAGCTATCTATCTGACAAAATTTACCAAAAAAGTCACTATCGTACATCGCCGCAACGAACTACGTGCAACAAAAACGATCCAGGACAGAGCTTTCGCCAATCCAAAAATAAGTTTCGTTTTTAACAGCGTAGTTGAGACGATTAACGGTAATGGTATAGTGGAAGCGATAACGCTAAAAAACGTGCAAACCAACGAACTTACAACTCTCGCTACCGAAGGGGTGTTTTTGTATGTCGGAATGGATCCGAACACTAAATTTGCAAGTAACATAATCACTATTAATAACGCTGGTTATATCGTGGCAGAGGAAAACACTGTAACCAACGTCCCTGGTATATTTGCCGCCGGAGATTGCCGTGTAAAACAATTGCGTCAAGTCGTAACAGCCGCAGCCGATGGTGCAGTCGCCGCGATCATGGCCGAAAAATACATTTCTGATCACTATTAAATCATTCGTCAAAATATTTTCCAACCACCGCGTAGCCGATGTTAGCTTCATCGCTACCACCGCTAATATTATAACCATAACTGTTTAACCAAGCGTGGGCAATTAATTTGCCGTTCTTGTCTTTTTTAACACCAAGATACAACTCATTGGGATAATAAAAAATTCGCAATAATGTTTTTGCGACGAGTGCACACACCAAACATTTACTCTCCCATGGTGTTTTAGTCGCTACAACATCAATTATCCGCGCGATTGTTAAGCAATTTCTTTTAATTATTTCTGAAGAATCAATCGCTTTACATTTATTTTCTTTTACCATATACCGCACCAAATAACGAAACGGGATACACAACAACATAAATCGGAACAAACCACATAAAGCAAAAGCCAGCAGCAGCAGTGCTTGTTCATTATGCGGCAATTTCGTCAACCGGCAAAACCGTTGAAAGATGGTCGTTAAAATTCTCACTATATTCCTCAAAACAAATATCGCGGCAGTTTTACCTGCCGCGATATCTTTATTTTCCGCAATAACTATTCTTCGTCGTGGTGCAAGTGCTTTTGATATTCAGCAATAATCTGATCGGCGATAGCATGCGGTACTTCCTCATAGTGTGCAAAATTCATATCAAACCACCCGCGTCCTTGGGTCATCGAACGCAAATCGATTGAATAGCGAAACATCTCAGCAAGCGGTGCTTGCGCCTTGACACAAGTAATCCCGTTACCAACGGCTTCCATTCCCATCGGCCGACCGCGTTTACTGGACAAATCCCCCATAACATCACCGGCAAACCGTTCCGGTACATAAATTTCAATATCATGAACCGGTTCCAGCAACACTGGCCGCGCCAGCGGCACACCTTTTTTTAGTGCATTAGACGTTGCCAAGATAAACGCCAACTCTGACGAATCAACATCATGATACGAACCGTCATATAACACAACTTTTATGTCAACCATCGGATAACCGGCAATAATGCCTTCTGCTAGTTTTTTACGCGCACCTTTTTCTACTGCCGGAATATAGTTAACAGGAACCGAACCGCCGAAAATCTCTTTATCAAACTCAACTCCGGCTCCAAGCGGCAGCGGCTCTAATCGCAGCCACACGTGACCATATTGTCCACGACCGCCGGATTGTTTTTTATGCTTACCTTCAACTTGTATTTTTTGACGAATGGTTTCGCGAAAAGCGACACGTGGATCATGCAATACTACATCAGCACCAAACTTCGCAAGCATTTTATTAGTCAACATCGCTAAATGCTGCTCGCCCAACCCATAAGCAATCGTTTGATTGGTTTCAATGTTCTTTTGTGTTTTAAATGTCGGATCTTCGTCACGAATACGGGTCAACGCTGCACCAATTTTATCTTCATCACCTTTTTTGCGCGGCTCAATCGCCCGCATAAACATAGGTTTAGGATACTTGATCGCGCTAAATTGCACAGCTGCTGCTTTATCACATAATGTATTACCGGTACAAACGTCGTTAAGTTTGGGAATAACAACAATATCTCCGGCATGAGCAACTGTCAATGGTTCAATTTTCTTGCCAATCAAGGTATTGACAGCACCAATTTTTTCCATTTTTTCTTTGGAAACATTATAAACTTGCATGTCCGGTTTAAGCGTACCACTAAATATTCGTAAATAGCTCAACCTGCCAATGTGCGGATCAGCGGTAGTTTTGAATACTAACGCCGAGAATGGATCCTTGACAGTACGTTCAATCATAGCGTCGTCGTTACCGGGTTTAAATCCGGAAATAATTCGATCAGCCGAAGATGGAATATATTTTACAATAGCATCTAACAGTGTTCGCACGCCGATATTTTTTGAAGCCGACCCGCAAAGCACCAACGTAGCTTTTGCAGCACGCACCGCAGCGAGCAAACCACGATGAATTTCTGCATCTGTAAACTCTTCACCTTCGAGGTACTTCAGCATCAATTCATCATCACCCTCAGCCGCAGCCTCGACCAACATAACACGGGCAAGTTCTACGTCATCGGCCATTTCTGCAGGAAGCGGCCCGGCGGTTATCTGTGTTCCCTGAGCATTAGCCGGAAAATATGCTTTCTTATCAATTAAATCAACCAGACCTTTAAAACTTGATTCACTGCCAATCGGCAAAACCACCGGAGCAAAAACTCCGCCGAATTTCGCTTTCAACTGATCCATACATTTATTAAAATCAGCATTTTCGCGATCCATTTTATTGATAAATACAATTTTGGGAAGATTTAATTCTTCTGCCATTTGCCAGACTTTTTCCGTCATAACTTCGACGCCGCTGGCCGCACAAACCGTAATAACCACACCATCAACGGCGCGCATCGCTCCACAAACATCACCGATAAAATCCGAGAAACCCGGTGTGTCGATTACATTGACTTTGCAATCGTTCCACTCGACCGGAGCCAATGATGCCGAAATCGTCATTTTACGCTTTTTCTCTTCATCTTCGTAATCCATCAAAGAGGATCCGTCATCAACGCGGCCTTGACGACTATTGGCACCGGTGTTGAATAAAACAGCTTCAGCGAGTGATGTTTTTCCGGCTCCGCCATGAGAAACTAGTGCAACATTTCTTAAAAATTCGCTCTTGTACTCTTTCAAAACAATACCCTCCTAAGTTTGTGTTGCTTTTAGCAATAATACTCGTCCTCATATCGCGCCAATACAAAGCACAAATCGGACAATCGATTAAGATAAACAACTACATTCTTATCCAGCATATTCGCAAACATCAACCTGACCGCAATACGCTCGGCGCGCCTGACAACTGTACGGGCAAAGTGCAAATACGCTGAACCATTTTTGCCGCCGGGAATAATCAATTGTGTCAGAGGTGTCAAATTATTGGAAAGTTCATCAATGATAGCTTCCATTTTTTCAATCTCAACCGACGCATTTTCAAACCAACCGCCTTTAAAACTCGCAGTTTCAGCCATAATTGTCTTGAGCTGCAATTGAACCAAAACAATTATTTCGATAGTACGATGATGCACGCAATTAATTTTTGCTAAACCTAACACGCTGTCGGCTTCATCGATAGTACCGTAAGCTTCGACACGAAGATCGTCTTTCTGGACAACTCCATCTACCAATCGCGTAGTGCCACCGTCACCGGTCTTTGTGTATACCTTAATCATTATTACACCTTACCTAATTCGCCACGTTTTTCAAAATTCCTGCTAAAACTAAAAAATTTCACTACTATTAAAGAAATTGGTAATTTCACGCTTTGCGCTTTCCGGGCTATCTGAAGCGTGAATGATATTCTGTTGTTTAAACAATGATAAGTCGCCACGAATTGTGCCCGGCAATGCCTCCGCTGAATTAGTTGCACCAACCATCAGGCGGATAACCTTGATAGCATTTGCACCTTCGATAATCATCGCAACTATCGGGCCACTGGTAATAAATTCTTCCAGTTCCGGATAAAACGATTTTTCGGCATGTTCGTAATAATGTTTTTTTGACAACGTCGTATCAGCCTTGAGCATTTTCAAAGCTGCCACTCGCAAACCTTTCTGTTCAAATCGCTTGACGACTTCGCCAATCAATCGACGCTCAACACCATCTGGTTTTATTAACACTAATGATTGTTCCATAGTTTTTCTCCTTAATTTATTGTAAATTATTATAGATACAGTAAATACTCAATCGTATCACTTTATTTATACTCTTTTGCATAATTCAAATAATTATATGCAGCTTGTTTTAACATCAACTGCTCTTCGTCAGATAAATTACGGATAAATTTCGCCGGTACACCGGCGTACAAAGTACCAGACGGCACTTCTTTCCGCTCTCCCAGTACTGCGCCGGCCGCCACAATACTATTTTCACCAATTATTGCCCCTGATAAAATTGTTGCATTCATTCCGATAAGACAATTATCACCAACTTTGCAAGCGTGAACCACGGCATTGTGTCCGACAGTAACATTCTCACCCAGCATACAAGGTACTCCCTTATCAGTATGTAACGTACAATTGTCCTGAATATTCGTATTGGCACCGACAACAACTTGACCAGAATCACCACGAATTACCGTATTAAACCAAACACTTACATTTTCTTGTAGAACAACGTCGCCGACAATCCTCGCTCCGGCAGCAACAAAACAGCTCTTCGCTATTACCGGCTTTTTATCTTTATACACATAAGTTTTCATAATATTGCCTCCAAAACTCAAAAAGCCCTATGTCGCAAAACATAAGGCTCCTGATTGATTATTCTTGTTCGTTACGAGTTTCTTTTGGAAGCGTATCTTTGTGAGAAAGATTAACACGACCCATTTTGTCAATTTCAGTAACCTTAACCATGATTTCGTCACCAACTTTGACAACATCTTCAACTGCCCGAACACGTTCACGTGCTAATTGTGAGATGTGCACCAAGCCCTCTTTGCCTGGCAACACTGCTACAAAAGCACCAAACTGCATCAGGCGAGTGACTTTTCCACGGTAGATTTTGCCGACTTCAACCTCAGCAACTAATCCCTCAATAATGCTACGGGCTTTTTCACCCATAGCCGGATCAACAGCAGCAATAAATACTCGACCGTCATCTTCAATGTCGATTTTAACGCCAGTGTCTTCGACAATTTTTTTGATAATCTTTCCACCTGGTCCGATTACATCACGAATCTTATCCGGATTAATCAGGAAGGAGAATATTCGCGGCGCAAACGGCGAAAGTTCAGCGCGCGGTTTGTCAAGCACTTCCAGCATTTTACCAAGAATATGCATCCGGCCTTTTTTGGCTTGTTCCAACGCGGACTGCAATATTTCGCGGCTCAGACCATCAGTTTTTATATCCATTTGAATAGCTGTGATACCTTTAGCGGTTCCGGCAACTTTGAAGTCCATGTCGCCCAGCGCGTCTTCTAATCCTTGAATATCGGTAAGGATTGAATAGTGATCACCATCTTTTACCAATCCCATCGCAACGCCGGAAACCGGAGCTTTTATCGGCACGCCGGCATCCATCAGCGACAATGTGCTGCCGCATACGCTGCCCATAGAGCTCGAACCGTTAGATTCAATTACTTCAGATACCAGACGAATAGTGTACGGAAAATCTTCCTCGCTCGGAATAACCGGCACTAACGCCCGTTCAGCAAGCGCTCCATGACCGATTTCACGACGACCCGGACCGCGCATCGGGCGGGTTTCACCAACTGAGAACGGCGGAAAGTTATAATGATGCATATAATGTTTCGAGTCTTCCAAACCAACACCGTCGATTCGTTGACCTTCGCTCACGCAGCCCAAAGTAGTAATGGTCATTACTTGCGTTTGACCACGAGTAAATAGTCCGGAACCATGTGTGCGATGAAACAACCCAGCCTCACAGCTGATTTGCCGAACTTCATCAAGCGCGCGCCCGTCCGGTCGAATTTTATCAACAGTGATCATCCGGCGTACAATTTCTTTGGTTACTGCCGAAATCACGTAGGAAACATCCTTGGGGTTGTCCGGATAGATATCTGCAAAATGTTCTTTTGCTGCTTTTACGCAAGCTGCAGTGTTTTCCTCACGTTGTAACTTATCAGAATTCATCATCGCAGCTTTTATGTCTTCAGTTACAAAAGCCCTGACAGCTTCGTTGATCTCCGGCGCTGGAGCATATAATGGCGCTAGTTTTTTTGTTTTTCCGATTTGTGCAACGATATCGTTTTGGAAGTTAATAATTTTTTTAATTTCTTCATGAGCACGCAGAATACCATCCAAAACCACTTCTTCGGACAATTCATTAGCGCTGCTTTCAACCATCAATATTGCGTCGCTGGTACCAGCAACAACCATATTCATCAGGCTGGCTTCCAATTCTTTTATTGTCGGATTTATCGAATAATTCGTTCCGTCAAAACCAATCCGTACTCCGGCAATCGGACCATCAAAAACAATATCGGAAATACACAACGCGGCTGACGCGCCAATCATCGCTGCGATTTCAGGGCTGCAATCGGCATCAATTGAAATTACAGTTGCAACGATTTGAACATCGTTACGCATTCCGTCTTTGAATAACGGACGAAGCGGACGGTCAATCAACCGGCATGTCAGAATAGCTGTTTCCGGCGGACGACCTTCACGTTTGATGAAACCACCCGGAATTTTACCGACCGAGTAGAGTTTTTCTTCATAATCAACCGACAACGGGAAAAAATCGATGCCCGGACGCGGTTGTTTGGATTGAGTGGCCGTAACAAGAACAGCAGTGTCACCATAGCGAGCAAGAACAGCGCCGTTGGCCTGTTTTGCCATTTTGCCGGTTTCAAGCGTGAATTCCCGACCACCAATCATTGTTTTAAAAACCTGATACATTGATCCTCCTGATTTTCTACAAATCGATCGAGCTGTTATTGGACTTTGGACGAAACAAGCAGTTTGCTCCCTCCAAAATCCAACACTCAATCATTTGCGAAATATTAATAAAAAAGCGGGGAAAATTCCCCGCTTTGATTATTTGCGCAAGTTAAGTTTCTCAAGAATCGCGCGGTAACGTTCAAGAGCGGTCTCTTTGAGGTAATTCAACAAATTACGACGTCGACCAACCATTTTCAGCAAACCGCGACGACTGTGATGATCTTTCTTGTGCTCTTTAAGATGTTCAGTTAGATAAGTTATGCGTTCGGTAAGCATAGCAATCTGTACTTCCGGCGATCCGGTATCGCCCTCATGACGGGCATGAGCGGCCATAATGACTTGTTTTTTCTCAGTAGTTAACATGGGATTCCTCCAATTAATTTATACCACTCGCGTTGCCAAGTAATCCGTCGAGGTGTCGGAGAACCGAGCAAGCGTTTAGACTAGTGTATTCTAGCACATTGTAGTCGATTTAGCAAATGTTTTCGTACTAGTTTTGACTAACCTGGCGGCCACATCATCCTTCTGCCGCCCAACAGGTGCCAATGCAGATGATGTACCGTTTGACCACCATCATCGTTAGTATTAGCAACTATTCTGAATCCAGATTTATCGATACCAAGTTGTGCGGCAATTACACGTGCAGCATTTGTCAACGCACAAAGGTACCTACTATCTTCATCCGTCATATCTGCCATACTGTTAATGTGTTTTTTTGGAATAATTAGCACATGCACCGGCGCAACCGGATTGATATCATGAAATGCCAATACAAATTCATCTTCAAAAATCGATGATATCTTAATTTCATTTTTTAACATTTTGCAAAAAATACAGTCAGACATTATCTTTCTCCTAAACGAACGAAGAGTCATTTCGCAACAACGGTAATCAACGTACCTTTATCGACGATTGTAAATGCAGGAATGCTCTGACTAACAACAAACCCGCTACCACTTACCGAAAAAGTTAATCCCGCTTTGGTAATTTGTTCACCCGCATTACGAATAGTTATACCGATAACATTTGGGATTAATATTTTCCCGGGTGGCACTACGATCGGTTTCACAGTATTCGACTGCGTCTCAGGCAAAACAGCCTTCCGCTGTGGAATATCCGCCTTTTTAGCCGGTACGGTTTGTGGAACGCCGCTATAACGCATAATCTGTGTCATTATTTCAGCAAACACCGGTGCTGAAATTTGCCCCCCATAATACACTCCCTGGGGATCATCAATTACAATTAGCGCAATATATTTTGGATTTTCAACCGGACCAAACCCTACAAAAGAGGAAATATAATGACCGCTGGCGTAGCCACCATTCGGTGACAGTTTTTCGGCCGTGCCGGTCTTACCACCAAAATGATATCCGGACACTGCAGCTTTTGAGCCACCGCCTTCAGAAACATCCTTTTCAAATAAAAGCGCCATTCCCTGCGCAGCTTCATTATTAAGAATTTTTGTTCCTTTAAAAGTCTGATCATCACGATAAACGCTACCGTCACCATTCAATATTTTTTGGACAATATGCGGTTTTATAGTCGTACCACCATTGCACATTGCGGAAGTTGCAGTTATCAATTGAATCGGCGTCACCGCCATGCCCTGCCCTATAGAAATGCTTGCTAAATCGGAATTGGTCATGTCTTTTAAATCAAATAATATTCCTTGTTCTTCGCCAGGCAAATCAATGCCGGTTTTTTTCCCGAATCCAAATTTATCGACATAGCTAGCCGCCCGCTCTCTGCCTACTCGTTGCCCAACTTGCACGAAAACCGTATTGATGGACTGACCAAAAGCCTGAATAAAATTCATATCACCCCAACTTCCGCCATCCCAGTTTTGGAGCGTCCGGCCATCGATAGTAATATGACCGCTGTCGCTAAACATTTCCGTCGGCTTCAACAGTCCTTCATTTAATGCTGCCGCGGTAACGACCGGCTTAAAAGTTGATCCTGGTTCGTATACCATCCCGGTTCCCCGATTAAGTAACTGTTGTTGGGTTGCCTTGGAAAACAAATTCGGGTTAAAAGTTGGGCGACTGGCCATTGCCAAAATTTCGCCGTTCATCGGATTCATAACGATAACTGCCATTGCAGTCGCTTTTGTTGCCGCTAACGACTTATCCATGGCTTGCTCGACAACAAATTGCATCTTGGAATCAAGTGTCAAAAATATTTTTTTCCCTTGCTTAAGCGGTTCATAATCAATAGTTGAACCAAGGATTGGAGTACCGCGTTGATCAGTGGAAACTTTTTGTTGTGTTAACGCACCCTTCAGCACATCGTCAAATTGATATTCCAAACCGGCAAGTCCATTGTCATCAATACCAACAAACCCTAATACTTGTGCTGCCAAACAGTCGTTGGGATAATACCGTTTGCTTTCTTCAACGAAATACAATCCGCAATAGTCATATATTTTATTATTCTTGAGGTAACGCTCAACTTCAGTATAAACATCCGGGTCAAGCGCGCGCTCAATCCAAATAAAACCTTTATCCGACAATAGCAGTGTTTTTATACGTTTAGGGTCCTTGTTTAATATTTTTCCTAAGTCAGTTGCCAGTTTATCAACGTCGAGATTTTTAATTCGTTTTAACTCATAACAATTAGCGTAGAGCGACTTAGTCATCAAACTTACTGCAAGCTCTTTACCGTTGGCATCAAAAATTCCTCCACGCGGATTTTTGATGTCCATAATATCACGAACTTGTCCGTATAATCTGTCAGTCAAATAACCGCCTCTGATAATTTGCAAATATGCCAATTGCCCGACAATTACTAAAAAAGCCAATATCATTATAGTGAAAAGTTGTTTTGCACGAACATTCATTGAGCGAAGATGCTTTAACACTATTTCTCCTTGTTCTATAGCAATTGTTTAAATCTTTCTACCATGGTACGTAAAACTTTTATGCGAGCAAACAACTTGGAATTGGCTTCGACCAACGTCCAAGGCGCATAACCGGTATCAGTACGTACAATCATTTCATCCAACGCAATTTTATATGAGTCCCACTTCTCGCGATTGCGCCAATCTTCATCGGTAATTTTTGCCATCTTATAAACATCAATTTCCCTCGCCCGAAAACGACGTAATTGTTCGTCCTTATCAATCTGCATCCAGAATTTGAAAACTATCGTACCAAAAGTAGACCATTGCAGCTCCATGTCGTTTATCTCGGAATATGCGCGCCGCCATTCAGCTTCGCTGCAATAACCTTCAATCCGTTCAACCATTACCCTGCCGTACCAAGTACGATCAAAAACCGCAATATGTCCGGCCTTGGGAAACGGCTGCCAAAATCGCCAGAGATAATGATGAGCTTTTTCCACATCGTTTGGCGCCGCCACGGGGTTAACATCATAGCCACGCGGATCAAGATTCTCACACAAACGTTTAATCACACCGCCTTTTCCGGCCGCATCCCACCCTTCAAAGGCTACAACTACCGGCACCCGTTTGGTGAATAATTCATGCTGGTATTCGCGTAGTTTAGTTTGTAACTCACGCATTTCTTTTTTATAGTCATCTTTGCTAATATCCAGCGTCAAATTCATCCGGTCAACCATTGATGCAACATTTGTTGTCGTAATTCCTGCATCTTTGGTCGGCATGTTTACCAAACGTTGTTTTTCTTGTTCAATTCGTCGTTTAAAAGTATTAATTAACGTTCTGAAGATTTTTATTGTAGCAAACCGATCATCTTCCGCTTCGACAATTGTCCACTGTGCATGTTGTGTATCGGTTTTAGCAAACATTTCGTCATAAACACGTACATAATCATCATATTGCCGATGATGCCGCCAATCTTCCTCGGTTACCCGCCAAGTTTCCGATGTGTTTTTTTGAATTTCTTCAAAACGCTTCTTTTGCGTTTTTTTGCTAATATGCAGAAATAGTTTTATCAGAACCATGCCACCATCGGTCTGTAATTTCTCAAAATTATTAATTTCGTTATAGGCAGTCGTCCATTCACCAACCAATTGGTCGATTCGTTCGTTAGTTACCCTACGATACCAACTGCGGTCAAAAAATGTTGTTTTCCCCTGCTCCGGCAACTTGCGCCAAAACCGCCACAAGAACGGTCGGTAATATTCATCTTCATTCAACACTGCTTTTATGTTTTGGACATTGAAACCACGCGCGTCCATGCTTTGCAACACCCGATTAAGCATCGTTCCTTTTCCGGCAGCATTCCAGCCTTCAAAAATAACTGCAACCGGAATTTTCAAATCTTTCATTTCCCGCTGCAATTCACCAAGCTCCAAGCCAAGCTGCTTAAATTCTCTTTTATACTCATCCTTAGATATTGTCAATGATAAATCGATTTTTGAAAGCATCATTCCTCCTAATCAAATAAAGTGACAAAATATTGAATGAACGGATAACGAAAATAAATACCTTTATAACTTTTCACTGCTGCCACTATCGAGCTTACAAACAAAACAACACCCAGCATCGCCATAATTGGAATTAACATAAAACCAATCAACACCAAACATAGAACGCCGGTAATCACAGCCATTACTGAAAATACAACATGCGCTACCAATGCCTGTTTGGCGTTGAATCTGACAAATTCATCTTTATCCCACAATAAATAGATAATTAGTGGCGCAATGATAAATCCGATTCCACCAAAAAAATATGACAAATGCGCTAATACAACCAAAAATTTTTGTTTCCCATCCAGCACTACAGTTTCTTCCACTGCCCCTCCTCGCATGCTTAATTATATACATACAACCAACATTTTACATTTTTCAAAGCGTTTGAGCAATAAAAAAACACCCAAAATGCTCCGGGTGTTTATTATTCAGACGGTCAATTCGCCGTTCTTAACGCAAAGTTCGATGCTATCACCTTCTGCTACTGCGCCACTGATAATTTTTTTTGACAGTCCGGTCTCGATTTTTTGTTGAATTAACCGTTTTAACGGCCGAGCGCCAAACTGCGGATCAAACCCTTCGTCAGCAAGAACGCTCAACACTTCATCATTCCAGGTCAGTGTTAAACCAAGTTGCTTGTTCAACCGAACTGCGAGTTTCTTCAGCATAATTTCAGCAATTTTCTTAGTTTGCACTTGCGTCAAACTACTAAATACAATAATATCGTCGATTCGATTGAGAAATTCCGGACGAAAATGTTTCTTCAAAATTCCGATAACTTCAACTTTAGTTTTTTCCCATTCAACGCTGTTCAATATTTCAAACGAGCCGATATTTGAAGTCATAATGATAACGGTATTTTTGAAGTCGACAGTGCGGCCTTTGCTGTCTGTCAACCGGCCATCATCAAGGATTTGTAGCAGTACATTAAAGACGTCGCTATGAGCCTTCTCAATTTCATCTAATAACAGCACACAATACGGTCGGCGGCGAACGGTTTCGGTCAGTTGCCCTCCTTCGTCGTAACCAACATAGCCTGGAGGCGCACCAATTAATCGCGCAACCGAGTGTTTTTCCATATATTCGCTCATATCCAGACGAACCATTGCCCGTTCATCGTCAAACAATTGCTCGGCAAGCGTTTTAGCTAATTCGGTTTTACCTACTCCGGTAGGTCCGAGAAAAATGAACGAACCAATTGGGCGATTCGGATCCTTAATTCCTGCGCGCGCACGAATAACAGCTTCAGCCACTGCGACTACTGCCTCATCTTGACCGATGACCCGCTCGTGCATCGCTGTTTCCAAACCAAGTAATTTTTGCCGCTCGCCAGATAATAATTTTGTTACCGGAACACCGGTCCAACGACTAACTACACGGGCAATATCGTCTTCGTCTACTTCTTCCTTCAGCAACGCACGTCCTTCGCTTTCCTCTGCCAATCGTCGCTCTTCGGCAGCAAGGCTGCTGTTCAGTTCGGGAATGCGTCCATATTTTAGCTGCGCAGCGCGGTTGAGATCGCCTTCGCGTTCAGCGGCTTCTACTTCACTTTTTGCCGTCTCAATATCAGCTTTTAATCGCCGCAGTCGATCAATAGCGTATTTTTCATTTTGCCATTGATTTTTTAGCGCATCCACTTTGCTTTTAATTTCTGACAATTCTTCCTGTAACTTTGCTAACCGCTCACCAGATGCACTGTCATCTTCTTTTTTTAACGCTTGCTCCTCGATCTCCAATTGCATCAATTCTCGTAATTTTTCGTCGAGTTCAGTCGGCATTGATTCAATTTCGGTCTTGAGCTTCGCCGCTGCTTCATCCATCAAATCTATAGCCTTATCCGGCAAAAACCGATCAGCAATGTAACGGTCAGACAGCGTTGCCGCTGCAATCAACGCGCCATCACGTATTCTTACACCATGGTGAACTTCAAAACGTTCTTTCAGTCCCCGTAAAATTGAAATGGTATCCTCAACATTAGGTTCGTCTACCATAACTGGTTGAAAACGACGTTCAAGTGCCGCATCTTTTTCAATATATTTTCGATATTCATTCAACGTTGTCGCGCCAATACACTTGAGTTCACCGCGCGCCAACAGCGGCTTCAATATATTCCCGGCATCCATCGCTCCTTCGGCTGCTCCGGCGCCAACAACAGTATGTAATTCGTCAATAAACAGAATAATCCGGCCTTCGGATTTGGCAATTTCATTAAGAACATTTTTCAAACGCTCTTCAAATTCACCACGATACTTCGCCCCGGCAATTAATGCTCCCATATCCAGTGCATAGAGAATTTTATTTTTTAAGCTCTCCGGCACGTCACCGGCAATCATCCGTCGCGCCAATCCTTCAGCAATTGCTGTTTTCCCCACTCCAGGTTCACCGATAAGTACCGGATTGTTTTTAGTGCGCCTCGACAAAATCTCGATAACTCGACGAATTTCGTCATCACGCCCAATGACCGGGTCAAGTTTTCCTTGTCGTGCCAACTCAGTAAAATCACGTCCATATTTTTTCAAAACTTCAAACTCCTCTTCGGGGTTGTCAGTTTTGATGTTACGGCCGCCGCGATAGTCGGCAATAACTTTTTCCATTCGATTGCGGAACAATCCAAATTCACGGCATAGTTTTATAACATCACTATCGCCGTCATCAACTAACGCCAACAACAAATGTTCGACACTAATATATTCATCTTGCATAGTATGCGCAATTTTTTCCGCGCTTGCCAGTACCCGCATCAGTGCCGGACTGGTATTCAAGCGATCGTTTCCGCCCTTTACCGATGGGACTTTGCTGATAATTTGCGCAATTCGTGCATTGAATACTTTATTGTCGATACCCGCGCTTTGCAAAATTGCAAGTAAAGTACCTTCGGCCTCTTTTACTAGCGCTGCAAGCAAATGTATTGGTAAAACTTCCTGGTTGTAATTCAAAACTGCCGTCTGTTGCGCTGCTTGGATTGCTGCTAATGACTTTTGCGTAAATTTATCGCTGTCCACGTAGTTCTCACCACCTTAAATATTTAATAATTGACCACTTAATTCAAAATCATTCCGTTATTTTTCATTATGAAGTTCAGCAATTTTTTTGTATAGTTCCTTTTCTTTTTCAGATATTGTTGGCGGAATATCAATAACTAAACGGATAAAAGCATCGCCGTTTTCATTAGCATCACGCTTGAATCCCTGACCACGAACTCTCAGCTTTTGACCAAAACGCGTACCGCTTGGTATATTAAGCTCAACTTTTCCCGTGGGTAAGGAAACAGTTTTCCTGCAGCCAATCACAGCTTGTTCAGGATGCAACACTAATTCGGTTTCAATATCATGCTTTCCGGAAAGTTTCCATTTCCCCCCCGAATGAGCATTTAGTTTCAAAATTAACGATCCACCGTTATTGCCCAAGCCCTTCAACCGTATTTGCGATCCAGGCGCACTTCGCTCCGGAATATTAATATCCACACTCTTTTGTCCACTTTCCGTCTGCATTGAAACATTACGTTTGCCGCCCTTGATCAATTCTTCGATAGTCATTTCAAGTTCTGCGTTAACATTCTCAGCACGTGGCGCATAATTTTGCTGGCCAAATCCTTCAAATGGATTTGCAGTTCGCCGTCCACGGCTAGACTTGCGTTCACCGCCTGCGCCCGCTCCACCAAAGAACTGACTAAAAAAATCGGAAAAATCGCCACCACTAAAGCCGTAATTCGTACCGCCACCGCCAGCCCCGCCGTAGTTGAAATCTTGGCCATTTTGCCAATTTGCGCCAAATGAATCATATTTTTTCCGCTTCTCGGAATCACTTAGTACTTCATAAGCTTCATTTATCTGCTTGAATTTTTCTTCGGCTGACTTTTTTTTATCACCTTGATGTTTGTCGGGATGCCACTCTTTAGCAAGCTTGCGATAGGCGCTTTTCAACTCTTTTCCCGACGCTTCGCGTTTTACGCCAAGTGTTTCATAATAATCTATATATTTCATAAATCGTACCACCTTTTCTCACTTGCAATTATATCATTCTCATTTTCACTTAGCAACGTTTTTTGAGAAAATGCCGTCATGACTGGTGAATCCATCAAATCATCTTACGGCCTCTGAAGCAAATATCAGCTTAATTCCTGACTGTTTAATTTCATCAATCATTTCGCTTAATGCTTTTGCCGTATTGGGACGCGAATGACCAATAGCAATAATCGTTTTGTTACGCGCCATGTCAACTGCTTTATTTATTCGTTCTTTAATATACGACACGCTATCACTGTTATCTAAAAATATCTCATTCTCCGCAGTCGCAACACTATATTCGCGAGCAACATCGCAGGCGACACTTGCCGGATTGGTCATCGAATCGACAAAAAATAACCCATTATTCGCTACAACGCTCATAACTGCACGCATAACTCGACTGTCAGCCGTTGCTTTCGAACCCTGATGATTATTCACCCCGACTGCTCCGGGTACGGCATTAATCGCATTGCGGGTAATCTGCTCAATCTCTGAATCACTCATTGATGTGAGAATTGTTATTTTTTCGGCACTGGCGCCGCTGGCGGACTGCATCGGTAAATGCAACATAATTTGTTTACCACTGGCGTTGGCTTTAGCTATAGCGGCTTTACTGGACGGCAGGTACGGTATCACCGAAAACGTCAACGGACCATCAATTTTCGCCAGTACATCCAGTGACGAAATTGAATAACCACAGTCATCAATTATTATGGCTAATCGCCCTGGCGGCCCCGGCTTGATATTGTAATGTTTGACTGCACCATTGTTACTAGTAGTCGAATTTGTCTGACTATCTGCTTGTTTTTTTTGCTCAACACTTCCCGACGAAGTAGCCGTTTCATTTTTGGGTGTTGTTGTTACATTGCCATCCGACACCTGATTGCTTTCTTTACCAGCAGTATTGTTACTGCCGGAGTTTTCTGATCCACAACCGCCAGCGTAGATAATTTCAACAACAAAAGCTACCACGACAATTGCAATTGTCACCAGTCGCGTCCAATTGGTTTGGGTTGTTTTTTTTCTCGAAACTCTTTTACTAACAGGTTTACTATTCTTCTTTTCCACTCTCCACCTCGTCATCGTATATGATAAATTTGATTATAAATCAGCTGTACGCTAAAATGAATACAAATTTGATTTTTGCATAAAGTGTTTTATTACGGCCTTAACGATTTGCCAACAAATTTCAAAATTCCGTCCATTTTTTTCATCGATTTGGCGTTTTTTTACACATTAATAAACAAAACGTCCTGTTTAACTTTTGTAAGATGTCCGTTTTTTTTATCGTAAAAAGCTATTGGGAAATCATTGGGAAATTGCCAAAGCTCTTCCAAAGCCACGGGATATCGATTTATTGGCTGCAATAAAAACTGTTAGGAAATAGATCCAAATTTAATGCTGAAATTCATTAAAATCATATATCAAGTTCCAAATAATAGCAAAAAAAAGACGGTCAAAGTTTTTAATCTTTGACCGTCATACATTCATCAGTACTACGCCGCATAGAGCAATGGTTTTTCTCTAACAGCAATTCCTTTCAAAGATTCGTTCAGATTTTCAATAGCACGCGTTTTTGCATTTTCGGAAATATGAGAATAATGCATCGACATATTTATAGTTGAATGGCCAAGTAACTCTTGAAGAACTTTGGGATTATCACCTCTTTCTATAACCATTGAAGCAAAAGTATGGCGCAAATCATGGACACGTTTTTCACTTATTCCATTGACCCGAAGAATTCGTTTGTAGATTTTATAGAGCGACCCTGGATGAACGACTTTGCCGTTATCTTGTGTATTAATATACCCCTCGTCTTGATAATAACCGTCCAACTTATGTATGAGACTATCCTGTTTGGCTTGTTGCGCTTTGAGCCTGTCATAAAGTTCCTGCGTTATTGGCAACGACCTCTTTGATTTGTGAGTTTTAGGTTCAGTAATCGCTAAACCAGCGCCTCTTTTTATTCCTATAGTTCTGTTTATACTGAACACCCGCTTATGAAAATCAACATCACTCCACTTTAAACCAACAGCTTCTCCTAATCGCAATCCATATCCAATCATAAAATAATAGCAAAGCCCATATTTTTCGGTGTCGCATGCCGAAATAAATTTTCTAATTTCTTGCTTATTCATTGGAACAATTTCATTTTGTGGTTTTTTAGGCAATTTGATTTTTTTGGCTGGATTCCTGTCAAGAATATCATTTTCTACAGCGTACTCTAAAGCACAATTGATAACAAGCTTAACTAATTCAGCTTTTCTCAGCCCTGGAATTCTTCTATTTACTTCTTTTCCGATAATTGAATTTAAAAACCCTTGGATATCAATTAACTTGATATGATTAATGTCCGCATTGCCAATCCGGTGATTTTCAACACATTTTGCTGCACTCTCATACGACTCGACTGTTTTGTACCTTAAACTGTTTCTGCGAAGATCCAGCCATTTTGTTATCCAAGACGACAATGTGATTATTTCTTCTTTAACTTCGAGACTGGTTTCGTATTCTCGCTTCAATCGCAGCAGCTCCAATTTTGCTTCCTTTTGAGTTTTTCGTGTAACAGACACCACCTTCGCTTCCCCATTCGGTTTTTTACCCAACATTATTCTGCCGTTCCAATTACCATTACTTGTTTTTCTATAGCTGCCATCGCCGTTAGTTTTCTTTGCCATTCGTTATTGCTCCTCGATTCGATATTTTGATTCATTAAATGCATCGCGTTCCTTACTTCTCTTATAACACCGGCGCAGCCTCGTTTTTGCCGATGAATATTTTTTCAATATTTCAGTTATTTTCTCGTTTTAGGATCATTATTAGCTGGCATGATAATTTGGTCGACTAACCGAACCGGTTGACCAACTGGCAGCGCCTGGCAACCATCTGGCAACCCGTTTTCAGTGAGTTTTGGGCGGCGCACCGACCTTATCATAGCTACTGGCAACATTGGCAACCTTTTTGGCAGCCATGAAATTCATGGTCTATTTGAATATATATGTAAATCAAATTAAAAATTATGTTGCCAATCCTGCCAGTAGTAATAAATTAACCTTAGCAGGGATATATATCTGGCAAAATGACCTTGCCAGCAAGTTGCCAGCCCTGCCAGCAACCTATTTATTTCGTCGTAACAGTGTTTTTCCCATTACGTAATTTTCATATCTATTTACCAGCGCTTCTGACATCAAGCCACTTGTCTGCAGCTCTCCGCGATTGTGTATTTCTTGGTTGCGAGCTTTTTCTCATTTTTCACTGGAATTACATATCCTAAGTCAACTAGCACTTTTAAAGCGGCGGTTATTTCTTCTTCTCTTGTGACGGCAGTGAATGACCGTTTCACATCGCGTATTGAAAATTCGCAGAGCTGCTTAGTGTTCATTCTTCCTAAAATCTCTATTGCCAGTTTATGCTCCGGTGTCTCTTGCATCGCGCCAAAGGTAATTAAGGCGTGGCTCTCAAAATAACGGATCAGCTTAACTGCGTTTGCCATTATTTCAGCGGAAATCGGCATATTTGCAAAACTCTTGTCAATGTTTTCAGCAACGTGTAACAATCCGCACAAACGGATTAGCTGTCCATGTGCCTTACCGCCCCAATCTTGCAGGCAATAAAATCTTCCGGTAGGTAATAGGTCGGCTTCCAAATTCTCGCGATACCTGACAAATAATTCCAGAGCGCCTTCACTTAACACCAACTCTTTAGTCTGAGCATCGAACGGCAAGTTCATCATTATCATTATATTTTCTTCATACAGACTTTTGGCTGCTGGATCAATCGGGTAGTCGGTACGTACATCCCGATAACCGATTTTTGATTTCGGATAAGAAAATAGAAATCTGGCATACAGGCCCCGACCTTGAAATTGCGCTTGTTCTTTTTTGCCGCTAGCGTTAATTATTACGGACGGCTGTGCTGCCAACCCCAGAGTAATTGCCGGATTGTTTATTCTCAGTGAATCCCTGCCTTGTCGGTCGACCAAATAGCTTTCGCCGGTATATCCCGATAAATAAATATCGAAATTCGGGCTATTACCATATCTGCCGGCTGCGAGCGAGAATATTATTCCGCCTTCCGCGCTCAAAACAGCTATCCGTTCTCCTCGTTGTTCAGACAATACACTTGCCAGCTTCTCGGCGGTGCAGTCGCTAACAAGCAGTTTTGTCGCTACTGGTTCTGGTAAGGCGGCCAACTGAATCGTTACTGCCTCGAAATCCATCTGAAATTTGGCTCGATCCTCGGCATTGCAATTTATGTCGGCAAGCCGTTTTTCAAGCGTGTCCTTTTTTCGCTTCAGCAAACTTATCTGAGCACGCTGTTTCGCAACTTCGGCTCGTTCCTTGTCCTGGATAATAGCCTCATAACTTTTTACCGGAAAATCCAGCTGGCTCATCACTGCGGATTTCAAGTTGGACGGTTCCAGCAAAGTTACAATATACAAATTCACTTGCTCAAGCCAGTCTTGTTTTGCTCTGACTTTGATTTTCTGGGCGAGCGCTGCGCTAAGTACCGCCAACGCTGCATTGCCTGGCAAATCTACTGGAGTCTGTGTTGCAAGCGCAACCTGTAAAACATATTCCTGCAACCATCCCGGAAAAGCATCTATCGGATACTCAGCCGGTTCAAGACCACGGTAAACTTCGGGCAACATCACGTCTTCATCTAAAAAGTCTGTGCAAACCATTATTGGCAATTCACTCCCGGCACCAGCAGCAATCGCTAGCAATTCTTCTAAAGTATGACCAGCAGCCAGCCAGTCAGAAACATCGGCGCCGTTTTCATCAACTCCTTTCCGCTTGCCCTTTGCGGTTTCAATTTCACTAATACCGGGCAACTCGATATATTTGACGTTTATCCCTGCAGCATTCAAGTCACTCGCGACCTCAGCCACGTATTTGCGGCCCACCGTGTCGTTATCGGCGATAATGTTTACGCATGATACGCCCTTGATGTCGGCAGCAAACGATTCGCTGCGTTTGCTCCAGGTACCTACGCCACCACTGGTCGTGGCAATCAATCCTAACCCGCCTAAGCTGTCGGCGTCTTTCTCGCCTTCGACAAACCAAATTTCTTTGCTCAGTTTTGCCGCCTCTGCGACTTGGTGTAGATTGTAGATAACCTGTTCGGCACCTCCGAGACCGGACACATAACCGCCATCAACGCATCCGAAAAACCGTGCATCCTTACCACCGGTATCGTTGCCATTGACATCAATGTGCTTAAATATGTCTTTGCGGTAAATTATTTCGCCGTCTTTATTATGGAAATAGTGCGACCGCGCATGTTGGCGGGTGTACTCGAACTCAAGTTTTGGAGTGTCCTGAGTTGGCATTATGACTTCCGCAGCCTTTGCAGTAGCAGCTGGTGGTGGTTCATCTGTTTCATCAGTTTGATCACCTTCCAAAAATTCCGTTTTAAGTCGTTTAACTATTTTTACGAAATCCTTGGGTTCTGTCACGTCCAGATCCCACCAGTCACCAGCATAATTAAACACATTGCCGCAGGCGGTGCATACGTCGCAGAAATAGACATTTTCATCGGTGTTTATACGCAGGCTGGGTTTATGATCATCGTGAATATGGCATGTCAGGTAATATTCCTCGCCAATCTGAGTAGCTTTTTCTCCACTGAGATATTCTGCCACTTCAAGCAGTAATTCCTTTAGGTCTTCGATTAACTCGTCGGTTATAATAAATTTTGACATTTCGCGAATCCTTTCATATTTATACCTTTGTTATTGCCTCGACAAACTGTGCCGGGATCAGATGTTTTCCGCCTAGCCTAATAGCTGGTATCTCACCGCGCCGGATGCAGTTGTAGATATGCTGGCGGCTGCATGGTACTAGCTGGAGAAACTCGGTAATGGTGTAGTACATTTTTTTTGGTGTCATGATTAATGCTCCTGATTTTTTCTTTTGAATTTGCGGAATGTCCACTGATGGGGCACTTCAACTCGATTTGAATCATTCTTGTACGGTAACAGCGTGATACAGTTAGTTTTGCATAGCCAACTACTGTATCGACTAGTGGCAGCTTTTCGTTAAGTTGGCAATGACTTTTCCATCAGAGAATCGTGCCAAAATTGCGTTCTAGTCTTAATGACGCATGTATTTGCATTTTATTCTCGATCACCTCTTTTTTTTTTTGTTCTTTCATATATAATTATACGTAGCTTTTATAGGTTTTATTGTATGATTTACGTATGACGGAGAGTGATAATATGCTTAATCCGAAGTTAAAATGGAAGAAATGGCCCAAAGCGAAATATGCCGAATTCGCTCTGGGAAAAAAATCTTTTTCGTCAGGCTATATCATGCTGGGCGCGGCTGTTGAGTATGACCCCACCCATTATGTCGATATAAGCAACGAATTCATTTACACGACTTATTTTGACGGCGTAATCCCGGAAGAACCAGCAACGCCTTGGCTCAGCACAGGTACACGTAAAATTACTTCCACCCGGCAAATACAGCAGAAGCAGTTTCTTCCGGCCAACATCATTGCTGCTTTCAATCTCAGCCCTAACTCGGACTACTCATTGTCCGATGTATTTTCATCACTCAATCCCGAAAGTAAATCCGACATCATAAAGTGGGTAAATCACTTCGGTCTGATGGTTGATAGTAAAGTCCGCTCGACGCAAGGGCTTGCATATGAAATTAAGCTATTTCAATTCGTCGGCTGGGCGCTCAGTTTCCAGACGAGCGCACCGAAACAAAGTGAAATCAACAAGTATTTTTACGATTTAATCCAGTTTATTAATGACGATCTGTTTGTTCCTGCTTCAATCAAAAACAGTCTGTCCCGGCAAATACCCGACAAGCGTGAGATTTACTTCTGGAATATCGCAGCATCTGCCACGGCGGATAACAACCAGCACCCGCTTTATTTCGTTCATGCAGAAAAGAACAGCCGGTCGTCTATGGCAATATTATTCGGGAAATACCTCCGCAGATTAAAAGAAGTGAACGGCTGCTTCGTCTATACGAAATACTCCGATGCTGATCTGTCGGTATTCCTAAATGTTGTTTTCGGGCACTATTTTACCGGGATGACTTTTGAATATGCTCATATCGGAAGGGCGATGTTCAATCTCGATATCAAACTGCACTCGCTTATCAGCCTGTTGTACTTCGACCTGCTGACGAAATATGTCTACACCTTATCATCAGGCAGAGTATGCGCAGCACCCGGATGCAACAGACCGATATTAGGTAAAAAACTTGGGGCGATATATTGCTCCCGGCACTGCGCTCAAAAAACGGCAGCGATGAACTACAGGAGGCGACAGAAGGAAAAAAAGTAAGACCGTCTGCAAAACGCAGCGGCCCATTTTTATGTTCAGTTATTCAGTTTATGCCGATATACGTGACATTCCGGCTACCTGCGTATAATTATATTAAGAACAAATTCCGGAGATGATGCCAACATGAATGAACACAATAATCCAGATGCCATCGACGAAAGCTCATTAATTGCCGTTGATAATCCCTTGCTAGCCACAACGAACCCACCAGCTCACGAGCACCTAAGCCCATTGCAACTGCGAGCCGTCTACCTGTTGGTGACCGGCACCCCACACTCCAAGATTGCACGCGAGTTGGACATTGATCGAAGTACAGTTTCGCGGTGGTTGAAAACTGATCCGCATTTTCTAGCCGAATACAACAAAATAGTCAACGAGATAAGAAGTTCGTCAATTACCCGACTAGAAAATTTGCTTTACGACTCGATAGGCGTACTGGAGAACGAAGTTTCCAAAGGTAGTCTGAAAGCGGCGCTGGCGGTCATCAACTTGCTGTCGAACAACAAGCTGCAACAAAAAAACCTGCCGACTGAAGAAGCTAATGTCTTCAGAGGACAGGTCGAGTCTGTTGCCCGGGAAACGGTTTACCGAGATCCCTTTACCGATGAAATTTGTGATGAACGATTTATTCAAGCTATGCAGGGTGCCGATGCACGCGATGCTTATTGGCGGGGTATTAGTGAATTGGGACTTGATGCTGATCGGCGGGTTGGGGAGATTATGTTTGGGAAAAATTAGTGTTGCGGACTTATCCAGCTCGGATTTTTATTATTCATAGTCTGTAAAGACTTCACCAATTACAGCGAATTCGCCGCCCTCGGCGGCAGGTACATTGATTCAGCGCTCAACTCGCCGAAAGGTAAGCTGCTGGGAAAATAAATAGCTACACCAGCAAAACGCCATCCAAACGATTAATTTCGTCCAGACGGCGTTTTTTGTAGAACTTGCTTAAATGTCGGAAGAAAACGATACTTATTTTTTCTCAGTCCAAAACTGATTGAGTACCGTTTGTGTCTCGTTAGGTGCGGAATTAATCAACTCGTTCCAGGACATTCCCTTTTCCGCCTGTAACTGCGCCATCGTCTGAATAAGACTGTTTACCTGCCCCGCCAGCAGTTGCCTGCCATTACCGGACTGGATTGTTTCTACCTTGTTACCGTCACTCTTGTACCAATCCTTGACCGTTACCTGATCGGTAGCGCCCGCTGTCGATAACACTAAATCGTCATTAAGCCTGTTCATCATCAATTGTAAATCAGTTGCACCAAACGCCGCCGTATCATTGCCGCCGGTATCGGAAATAACATCTTGCCCGTCACCAACCGCAAACCGGTAAACGTCATTCCCGGTTCCGCCGGAAAGCGTGTCGTTACCTTTACCACCAATCAGTAAATCGTTGCCAATACCGGCAAGATTGTCTGCACCGTCGGTTCCGGCAATGCGATTAAGATAATTAGCGGCAATGTAGGTTTTGTCCAGCGCGCTGCCGTCGGCAAACACCAACCGTTCAATCTGTGCACCGGTGTCGATGAAATGTTTTTTGACCGTTATGCTGTCTTCCGTCCCTTTGATTGTGATCAGCAAATCACCGTTGGCTTGCCGCACAAATTCCAAATCAGCTTTCGTTATTCCGGCGCCGAATTTTATGACATCATCCGTAACT
>Ga0172379_10003284_pt1 | contig 26145 bp, 18 predicted proteins | sample GrowelOW334metaG_FD_119756 | JGI IMG/M metagenome (GOLD analysis project Ga0172379, IMG submission 119756) | Groundwater microbial communities from an aquifer near a municipal landfill in Southern Ontario, Canada - Groundwater well OW334 metaG | ecosystem: Environmental > Aquatic > Deep...
CTCTCCCCAGAAGCGCGCGTGATTCGGGATGATGCCGATGGAAAGCATGTCCGGATTCGTGAGCAGAATACGGGCCTCGCGGCGCAGCGCCGTGCGGTCGTCGCGCGGAGTGTCGCCGTCGTACGTGCCGAACCGCAACTTGCGGCGGCCGTACTGCAGCGCGTACACGCATTTCTGCTCGTCGTACTCCGCGCCCGGCCGGATCAGCTCGTGCAGCATGCGCGTCTGGTCCTGCCCGAGCGCCTTGGTCGGAAAAATATACAGCGCGCGCGCCTCCGGGTCGGAGATCAACGTTTCGAGCGTCGGGATGTTGTAACAGAGTGATTTGCCGCTGGCGGTGTCCGTCGCCAGCACGATATTTTCGCCCGCTCGCACACGCCGGACAGCCTCCGCCTGATGCGAGTAAAGCGAGGCGACTCCGAGCTTGCGAAGATTGCCTGCAAGCGGCTCTGGAATCGGAGGCGAAACCTTGCCTATGTGCGCTCGGCGCGGAGGATAGGTCTTTGCGAACACAAGCTGGTCTGTATAGTCGGCGTCCTGCTTGATCAGCTCGATAAGATTTTCAAGTTCGCTCGTTCGCCGCCGCGTGGCCATGTAATTGACGCCGCCTTATCTGACATTCCGGTTATCCGGCGACTCTATTTTATTCCAATTCAGACAATAATCGTAGTGGCCGCCTCGAAACGCTCGCCAGTCGCCGCTGATCACCCGAAAAACGAACACAAAAAAAGCGCCCCAAAAAAGAGGCGCTTCTTGTCTGCTATCTCGAAAATTCAGGCTTTTCTCAGAGTCGCAACGCTGTTCGTAAGGACTTCCACCGCGCCTTTATTGGTTGAAGCGCCAATCTCCAGCGTAATGGCGCCGCCTTCCTTAGCTACGACTTTTCCGCCGACGACAACTGTATCAAGCGGCTTAACCGGTTTCGCGAAACGCACTTTCAAATGCTTCAGCGCTCCCGGATCGCCCGCGTAATTCCAAGCCGCCTTCGCCGCGAACGCCATCGTGCACAAACCCTGCAGGATGTTGCCGCCCAACCCCACCATCTTCCCGAACTCGGGGTCTATGTGGATCGGGTTGAAGTCGCCTGATGCGCCGGCGTAATACATCGGCTGATATTTTCCGACCGGATTCTTTTCTTCCGGCATCGCGTCTCCGACATTTATTTTATCGAAATCCATTTTGTGCCCCTTTCTCAACCTCTGATAACGAAAGTCCAGCGCGCATTCGCAGTCAATTGCCCCTGCTGGTTTTTCGAAATGGTTTCCATCGTTACGAAACTTTTGCCCTTCTTTTCATAAATCTCCGCGATCTCGCTCTCGGTCGTGATCACATCGCCCGGCCGCACAACTTCCCCGAACTCAAACTCCTGTTCCCCGTGAACAAGCATCATGAAATTCAACGCAAGTTCGCCGTCGAAAAACATCTGTCCGAGCGGCCCGGCCGCGTAAACCACAACGAACATGGGCGGCGCGATTATTCCGCCGTATTTCGAAGCCTTCGCTTTCTCGTCATCGAGGAATAACGGATTGTTATCGCCGATCGCGCGAGCGTATTCCTTAATCTTTTCCTTCCCCACCTCATAGACATGAGTCGGGTATTTCTTTCCGATGAATTTAGGGTCAACCGCCAAGTGTTCCACGCTCCTTTCTATTCTGTTTGACTGTGATGTATGCGCAAAGCAGCAAAAGATTTTTTATTCTAACACATTAGAGGCCGGAAAGCGCAAATTATTTTATCTCGCCTCGGCGACCCGGTTCGCCAGCCTGCCGATGCCCTCTATTTCTATCACGATCTCGTCGCCGGGCTTCATCGGGCCGACTCCGGACGGAGTCCCCGTCGCTATCATATCGCCGGGCAGCAACGTCATCACCGACGTAACAAACTCCACAATTTGCGCTATATTGAAAATCAGATTCCTCGTGTTTGAATGCTGCTTCAGTTCACCGTTCAAAAACGATTTAATTTCGACGGCGTTCGGGTCGATCTCATCAGTTATCACCGGACCTATCGGACAGAAAGTGTCGAACCCTTTCGCGCGCGTCCATTGTCCGTCGCGGGTCTGCATGTCGCGCTCGGTAACGTCGTTCAGGCAGGTGTAGCCGCGAATGAAATCCGTCGCGCGCACCGCCGCCACGTTTCGCGCTTCCTTCCCGATCACGATCGCAAGTTCGGCCTCGTAATCCACGCGCGTCGCGTTACTGGGATAAATTATATCCGCGCCTTCGTAAATGACAGAGGTCGCCGGCTTCATGAAAAGGATCGGCTCCTTCGGAATCGGCATCTTGAACTCCTCGGCATGGTCGCGATAGTTTAGTCCGAGGGCTATCACTTTCGACGGTTTCGCGTCGCATATAGTTTTCATACATGTCTCCTTAGATGCAAAATCATTCGCGCGGCAGAATTATGCGGAAGGTGGCGCCTTCGCCGGGAGTCGATTCGGCGCGCAGCTCGCCGTTGTGCGCGGTGACGATCCCATAGCTGATCGACAACCCAAGCCCGGTGCCGACTCCGGTTTTCTTCGTCGTGAAAAACGGGTCGAATATGCTTTCGAGATTTTCTTTCGCTATTCCGCACCCCGAGTCGCTGAAAAACGCCTCAACCGTATTATTCTCCTCGTTAACTATGGTTCCGACGCGCAGAACCCTGCGCGGGCTGTCAGTCATCGCCTGTATCGCGTTAAGTATCAGATTCAGCAGAACCTGCCGCAGCTTCTGCGGGTCCATCCTTATCATCAGCGGAGAAGCGGACGCATATTCCTCCTCTACCGCGATGTTGTTCTTCTTGAATTGATGCCGCGTAAGGTCCAATGATTTGCGCATCAGCGCGTGAACGTCGGAGACCGCGAAATCGAATTTCGATTCCTGCGCGAACGAAAGAAGGTCCTTGACCTTTTCCGCGATTCGCTCGATTTCTTCGCGAATCGTCTCAATTTCAGCCCTCGTTTCGGCGTCGACGTCCGGCCGTTTGAGAATTATCTGCACGTAGGTCGAGATAATTGCGAGCGGGTTGTTTATTTCGTGCGCTATTCCTGAAGAGAGTTGCCCCATGGCATAGAAGCGGTCCGCGACGCTGATCTTTTGATAGAAAGTTTTAAGTTCGCGGATTCGTTTTTCGAGGTTGTCTATCATGGTCCTGAAAGCCGTGGCGAGATCCGCCACTTCATCGCCGCGTTTGGTGAGCCGAGAGCCAAGCCGGTCGAAAGAATCCCTGAGATTAATCAAATCCTGCTCGGCGTCGGCCGCTGTCCGTCCGTCTGCGTCCTTTGGTTCCAGTTCGACGCTGCGGGCGAGACGCGTAAGTTCCGCCAAAGGCCGCGTTATGTTGCCCGCAAGCAAAACCGCCAAGCCGAACGCTATCAGAGTGAACCCGAATATCATGAGGCTCAGGACAAGCCGCTCCCGAGCGAGCGATTTAACGAGCGACGCCGTCGAATAGCCTATCCTCACGATTCCGAGACGGTTTTCGCCGTCTCCGATTAAAACCGAAACCTCGACGATATTGCCGAATTCGTTCGAGGCGGCAATCTTCTGCGTTACCACGGGTTGCACCGCGCTTACCGACATCGCGCGCCGGATAACCTCCGGCGTCAGATATTTGTCGAAGCTCCGCATCCGGTATTCATATATCGAGGACTCGTCCGGGCCGGTCACAGATGCGTATAACACATCGGGGTCGGACTCGATTATTCTTTGCGATAGATATTTCACCTGAAAGAAATCGTACTTTGAGAGATAATATCTTAACATTTCCGCGACAGTGTTGCCAAGCGTCACCACCTGCCGCATTTTTTCATTTTCGAAAATGTCCGGAATGTCGTAATAAAGCGTGATCGAGCCAATTATAAGATTCTTTGATTTCACATCCACGGCCACGGAATTAGTGCCGGCGCCTATCGTCGCGCCGGTTCTCACAAACCGGTACACAACTTCGTTAGCCCTGTCCCTGATTTCACAGCCGGTCACCGAAGTGTCCCCGGAAGCCGCTTTTCTCAGCACATCATCGGCAACCTGCTCGATCTGCCCCCGCGAGCCTGACGACACAAGCAGGTTCTCAATCCCGTACGACATCGATCGCGCGAGAAATTTTACGCGCGACACGCGCTGAGACCGGTAAAGCCGGGCCACGCGAATATCGCTCCCGGCGCTGACGATCAGCGCCGTGCAGAATACGAGAGCCCCAAAGGCTATCGAAATCCGGGCAACTATGCCGAACCTTACTGAACGACGTTCCACGCGGCCCTCCCGTTCTTCAGCGACCGCCATTTATAAATATAAATTTACATGTTTCAAATCTAATTGTACAATGAAGTGGGAATCAGGAAAACATTCTTTAATGATGTTTTTGTATCAAGGTTGATATGAAAACGACAGGCTCTGAAAAGAAAACAATTATCAGACATTCATTCATAACACGGATTGCTCTTCTAATTATTTCCGCGATCATTCTCGCGGCGTCCTCTGATTGCTTCGCCGCAGCCGTTTCCGACCAGCTCTCTTTCGACCTCAATCTGCCGCCATCAATGCTCGGCCAAGGCTCCTCCGAAATCTTCCGCGCTTTTCAGGAATTACGGACGGTTTTCAGAAACGACATGGACATCGACCTGAGTATTCAGGTGACAGACTCGTGGAACGAAGTAATCAATCGCCTCGAAACGGATAAAACCGATTTCGCCTGGATGCCTCCTTATTATTATTTCCGCGCGCGCGCAAACAATCCAAAATCGAAGATCAGGCCGCTCGCCATTTACCAGAGCAAAGGAACGACAGCCTCGCCGACCTGCATTTATGTCAAACCCAACGGCATCAGAAAACTTGAAGACCTGCTGGCAACCCGGGTCGCATTCCCTGACGAAGCCGGATGGGCCGTCTTGAATCACATCTTCATTCATGACCCGGTTATGGCCGCCAACCAGATTGATCCGTCTCGCTTTTTCGTTAAGTTCCGCATCCTGCCTCGTGAATCCTCAGCCCTCGCTATCAGATTCAACGCCGTGGACGCCATCGTGCTCGAACCTCTATATATGGAATACCTGCCTCCAAAAGATCAGGATAAGAATAAGATAATGAAACTTGTCTGCTCCGAGCCTCTGGCCAACACTGTGATAGTTTACAGGAAGAATTTAGATCCGTTTATGAAGGAAACTCTAGAGCTGTTTCTAACATCAATGCACAGCGATCCGACTTTCAGCCAGTTCAGGCATTTCTTCAAAACAACAAACGGGCAATGGACCAGCGCGAACGAAAAAGCGCTCGTTTCGTGGAAAAAAATATATACAGAAAGCGTTAAGAACGGGTGGGACAAGAGCTACAAAGCCCTTCCCAAATGACGCGCCCGGCGAGATAGATCAGCGCCCGGATTTCCGGCGCGCTTCTCTTTCCCTCTTATTTTTAACAAGTTTCTTATAATCTCCGACAAAAGCCGGATTTGCCATCGCGCTCTTTTTGAGACGCGCCGCTTTTTTGTCGATTTGACCCAGCAGGTTCTTTCTCGGGCGCGGCTCGACTGTTTCCATTATATATTTGCAGATCAGTGGGAACGTGATCGACGCGCACGAGTACACAACCGCCTGATTCAGCGGCGCTTCCTTCACCTTGCCCCACGAATGAGCCTCCTGCGGCGTCGCTCCGGAAAGACCGCCCCAATGCGGCGAATCGGTCGTCAACTGAATGAAGTAATCGTGGCCGCCTATGTCGTCCTGCAGTATCTGCCATAGCGTCGGCTGCGTCTGCATATAGAAATTCTTCGGCGAGCCGCCACCCACTATCACGACTCCGTTCTTGCCAGCCTCGCGCACTATCGCCGTCGTCTCGATTATGTCGAGCGTCGGGTCCACAACGAGCCCGGCCCCGAAAAAGTTCGGAACCACCATGTTCATTGCGATCGATGAATCGCCCGGCGAGGAGGTGAATATCGGAACTCCGCACTCAACCGCCTGCGCGACAAGCGACTTCTCCGGCAGCGGCGCGTTCAACAGAACAGACTCGCCCAACAGCCGGTGCAGTTTCGCCGTGGACACCGGCTTCTTGAATCCATGGTCGATAACCGCATCGATCACCATCGCGTCAGTCGGCAACAGCGTCTCGTTGTCGCTTATGAAAGTGTCATAAATCCGCGCCACGCCGTACTTATGCAACACGGCGTCGTCCGCGTTCGCCGAACCCTGCGTCACAGGGAAATTGAACGCGCGGTGGAAATCGTGATATAGATTTGCGCCTGTCGATATGATGAAATCCACAAATCCGCGCTGCATCATCTCGATAACCGGCCCGCTCATCCCAATCGGCGTCATCGCGCCCGCGAGCGTCAGCGCAACCGTCGCGCCGCTTTCGATCATACGCCTGTACACTTCGCACGCTTCGGCCAGACGCCTCGCGTTATAACCTGACGCCCCGAACACTTCGTCTATGAAATCCTTGACCGTTCCCGGCGCGGCGATATTAAGCGGCTCGATCATCTTCCCCCGCATATACGGGTTCTTTGTCTTTCCGCATTTTTCTTTCATTGTATCCGTTTTCTTTTTTGCCATTTTCGTTTCCCTCCGTTGCGCGGCGCATAACGCCGAATAGTTCCGTTCCCCGGACATTACATTTAAGTCATTATCAAAAACATACTGGGTTTTAATCCGCGAGGCCCTGCAGGAATTTTATGCTTTCGCGGAGCGCCGCTTCTTCCTGATCTACCTGCCACAACGGAAGATTGCACTCTATCGAATACAGGCCCGTGTAGTAATTGTTCTTTAGCGCGTTCACGATCTCGGGAATATCCACTTCGCCCTGCCCCAGCGGGACGCTCATCAGCATCGGGCCGGACCTCTTCATGTCCTTGATGTGCGTGTAAACGGTATACGGCGCAAGCATCTTCGCCGTTTCGACCGGGTCTTCGTCCAGATAAACAGCGTTTCCCGTGTCGAGCGTGATTCTGAATTTATCGGAATCGATGTAGTGGATTATCCGCAACATCTCTTCGATTGTGTAGTCGGAGTGGTTTTCGAGCGCGACTGTAAGGCCTTCGAGCGAAGCGTCATACGTGAATTGCTTCAGCCGCCTCGCGACATCGTCGATCTCGCGGTTCCGGTTGATCGTCAGGTGGAACGGCTTGTGGACCATGTTCGGGACGATCAGGCCGCCGCACACGCGCAGGATTTTTGCGCCGAACTCGTGCGCGAGCTCGAACATCTCGTTCTTTCGAATTTCAAGAGCCTGAAACACGACATCCGGCAGCGCGAAAGGTATTCCAAACCCGAACACAAGCTCCAATCCACTTTTCGCTATAATGTCGCGAAGCCGCTCCGGCGATTTCCTCGCCTCCCGCGACATCATGAAATAGTCGAAACCCACACCCTCCGCGCCCATCTCCGCTGCAAGCGTCACCATACCCTCAAGAGTCATGCGGCCTACCATCATTGAGTTGTGGAAACACCACTCGTCAACTCCGATATGCATCGGCAGCTTCTCTTCCTCGTACTCCTCCGCGTCGCCGCTCAACAGTTCTTCGTCCATCCGGCTTCTCCGAATCTCAGTCTTTTCATTCAGGCCAAAAGGCAACGATCATGTTACCATAAGAATATTAGCGCGTCAAATAACGCCGTGCGCCGCCCTTTCTTTTCATAGGGAATCGCCGCCGCTTTCAGCGCGGTTCACTGCCGCATAATTACAGCTTCAAACGACTTGCTGAACTCCTCGAACTCAGACGGCGTCATCGTTTTCTTCAGCTTTCCTATCGTTTCGTTCATTTTATTGCCTACGTTGAGATAGTTAGGTTTCGTGGCGTAAACGCCGGCAAATATCCATGCCGCTCTCTCATAATCTCCCTCTTTATAATGCACGATCCCGCTGTGGTAGAGAAGCGCGAGGTTGCCCGGCATTCGCTTCAAACCCTCCCTGATAACTGATTCAGCCTTCTTAGTATCATTAAAAGAAAGATAATATAGAGCTAACGCGGAATAAGCGGTCGGACTGTCCGGATCGAGCTTCAGCGCGCGCTCCAGTTCCGGCAACGCTTTCGCGAACTCACCCTTCTCCATATACGCCGCGCCAAGGCCGGCCGCCGCTATTGTCGAATCCGGCGCCGTTCGCGCTGTCGCCGTCCAGAACGTAATCGAATCTTTCCAGTCGGCGTTTTTGATCTCTGTAATATAAAAACACGCCGAAAACGCCGCTATTATAACAAGCCCGGCTAATATCCGGATCGCCGCTCCTCGCTGTTTCGCCAATCCAACGCAATCGCCGGCGGCAAGACACAATCCAAACAACGGCAGATATGCATAGCGATCCGCCGCGAACGTCCCGAACGGAACCACATTGAGCGTCGGCCCGAGCGCGATCAGAAAAAACCCGGCGCCGAACACAATCAGCGGCCAACGCCGGCGTCCGAATATAAACAACGCTCCGAGTCCCGCCCACACCGCCAGAGAAATCAATACCGCCGGCTCGAACAGCGAATGCGCAACCGGCACAATGTAAATCGCGCTCAGATTCGCAGGCCAGAATATCTGCTTCAGATAAAACGGGACAACCTTTGCTATAGTCAGAATATGGCTCAACGCGCCGCCGCCGAACGGAGCCGTGAACATCTGTCCCCGATAGGCGCTCTTTGCGTCTATAGCGAGAAAAACCACCATAATCATGAAAAAGGCCGCATGCTCCTGCAACCTCCGTACGAGCGGCGTCCGTTTCGCTATCTCCGGAAACATAATATCGAAAAAGACTAATACAAACGGGAATACGAGCGCCGTTCCCTTGGACATCATCGCCGCAATGAAGCAGAGCCAAACGACTGCGAAACCGCCATTCGCACGCTCTGTAGCGCCTATCGTCCGGCTTCGGACATAAAACAACATGCCGAGAAGAATGAAAAACGAGTACAGCATTTCCTTGCGGCCGGATACCCACGCCACCGCCTCGACGTGGATCGGATGCGCCGCGAAAAACAACGCCGCGATCCCAGCCGCTCCGATCATTATCCGATCATCCCATTCGCGCCTCGCTACATGTTTAATTAAATACAACGCCAGCATGAAAACGAGCAGGCAGTTCACCGCGTGCATTATCACATTCGTTATGTGATAACCTTTCGGATTAAGGCCCCAGTAATGATAGTCTACGGCGTATGACAGCATTCGAAGCGGCAGGAAATTTACATAATCCCTCGAAAAAAACATGCCAGCTATCCCGGCGGAGCTGAGATCGCGTATATCTGCGTTTCGCACGACAAGCTCGTAGTCGTCATATACGAATCCATATCCGGGAGAATTTCTATATGCGTCGGCCGCTATGAAAACTATCGCAAGCGAAATAAATGCAATAATAAAATAGTTGAACCGATTACGATGTTTTTCCTGCGGCAGTTTTTCAGTCATCGTTTTTCTCTATCGAAAATCACGTCAGCCCGGCTTAACCCATGCTAACAGAACGCTTTGCGTATGTCAAAACAGAGTCGGCGCGCGAATATGTAAATCCCGCAATCTGTTGTATCATATTACAGTTTTATCAGGCGCCGAACGGGAGCGGACATTGGAAACAACGGCAAAAAAATACAGGCGGCTGCGGGCGCGTAGCTTCATCATCATCTGGTTCGTCTACGGCGGATACTATCTGACGCGGAAGAGTTTCGCCGTCTGCAAGAGCAGCATCATGAGCGACCTGCACCTGAACACAGAGCAGATCGGATGGATCGGCGGCGCGTTCCTCGGAATGTACGCGATCGGCCAGTTGCTTAACGGGATGCTCGGCGACAGGCTCGGGCCGCGCGTTACGCTCTCCGTCGGGATGATCGTGTCGGCGCTTGCGGCGGCATGGTTCGGTCTAACAACGTCGCTTGCGATGATGATCTTTGTCTGGGGGCTTAGCGGCTATTTCCAGTCCACCGGGTGGCCGGGCAGCATCAAATCGATGTCGCTTTGGTTCTCATTCCGCGAACGCGGACTCATAATGGGCGTCTGGAGCACGTGCTATCAGATCGGCGGCGCGCTCGCCAGCGCCCTCGCCGCATTCACCCTCAGCCGCTGGGGCTGGCGGTCAGCGTTCTTCGTCCCGGCCGCGATACTTCTTTTAATAGCAACCGTCTTCATCCTCTTCCATAAGGAATCGCCGGAAAAAGCCGGCCTGCCGCCGATCGACGAATATCACAACGAGCCGCCGCTTAACAACGGCTCGAACGGCGCTCCGGACGCTTCCATCATTCGCGATGTTCTCTCGCAACCCATGATCTGGCTGCTCGGCGCCTGCTATTTCTGCCTTAAGTTTGTGTTGTACGGCATTCTGTTCTGGCTTCCGTTATATATGACGGAAAAACTCGGCTACGCTCCCGCCGCCTCGGGATATCTTTCCATGGCGCCGGAAATTTTCGGATTCCTCGGCGCTATCTTCGCCGGCTTCGCGTCGGACAAACTTTTCGGCTCGCGCCGCGCGCCCGTTGTCGTCTTTATGATGGTCGGCCTTGCGGTCGCGCTTTTCTTCCAGACAAAACTCTGCCTCATGGGAACACTTCCCATGATCGCCGGCCTCAGCGTCATCGGCTTTATGCTTTATGGCCCCGAAACGCTTATCGGCAGCTCTTCCGCTATGGATTTCGGAACCCGCCGCGGCGCGGCAACCGCCGCCGGCTTCATCAACTTCTGCGGCTCCTCAGGCGCCGCCATTCAGGAACCTCTCCTCGGCTACCTCGGCGGCCGCTACGGTTACGATCATTTCTTTCATTTATTTATAGTTATGACTTTTATTCCTTTTATAATTATGCTGATAAACTGGAACGTCAGACCGGGAAAGGATTCGCGATGATACTTTACGATGACCACCTGCACCTAAGGACGCACACCTCGCCCCCGCCGCCTCACTGCCTCGCGCCGCTGCTCGAAGCCGCGCGCGAACGGAACGTCATCGTGAAACCCCGCGAGCACCCGCCCCTGCCCGTCAAATTGCGATTCGGTCCGCACGAGGATTACGACTACGCAATGCGCGTCTGGGAAATCGACGGCTATCTCCGCCAGTTCGCCGAGACCGGAACTCCCGTCGGTTTCGAAGCCGACTACATCGCCGGCGAGGAAGAGGAAGTAGAGCTGATCGTCAACGACCTGCTCCGCCGCGCGGCCGATATGGGCGTCGCCGTCTCCGGAATCCACGGCTCCGTACACCTGCTGCCCGGAAAGACCCCCGACTTGGACTGGCCGAAAAACGGCGTTGAATTAGTTATCTGGGACCTCGATGAAAATATTTTCAAAGCGCATCTAAAAGACCGCGGGCCGGTCCAACTGCTTCGCGATTATTTCGGAGCGATGCTCGACCTCGTCGGACTCGACATGTACGGCGCGCTCTCGCACATAGACGTGATCCGGAAATTCGACCGGCTCAACAGCGCGGGCGAAAGCGTTTATTTCGGAGATGTTGAAAAACTTTACAGCGAACTTTCGCGCGGCGTGATTGAAAAGATAAGCGGGGCCGGAATGGCGGTGGAAATTAACACGGCGGGAGTGTTCGCGCCGCTCGGGCGGCCCTACATCTCGCAGGAGCTGCTGAACTACGCGGTCGAATTGAAAGTTCCGATCTGTCTCGGCTCGGACGCGCACATGCCGGAGCGCGTCGGCGCCAATTTTGACCTCGCGCTCCGCATGCTCGAAACTGCCGGTTGCTCGCGGCTCGTCACTTTCGAGAACCGCGAAAAAGTCGAATATTCTATATAAGGAGAAACGACTATGTCCGAAACAAAGAATGAAATTACGGCGAACGAAAGCGCGTTGATGGAAATCATAAAAGAACGCCGAAGCGTCAGGAATTTCAATCCCGACAAACCGGTAGAGGATGAAAAACTTCAGATATTGCTCGAAGCGGCCCGGCTTGCGCCTTCGTCCAATAACACACAGCCGTGGCGCTTCATCGTTGTCAAGGATGCCAATACGCGCGAAATGATTTCGAAAGCCGCTCCGCTCGGCGCCGCGACAAATAAATGGATGCGCCACGCCCCCGTAACGATTGTTTGCTGCGGACGGCCGGACCTCCTAATGCATAAATCCGTAGGCCAGATTTTCGACAAGGATTTTTTCAAAATCGATGTGGCCATTGCGGTCGAACACATTGCGCTCGCAGCGAAGGAACTCGGTTTGGGCACATGCTGGGTCGGCTGGTTCGACGAACGAAAAATCAGAAGCATTCTACATATTCCTTCAGACACGCGGGTACTCTTGCTAATGCCGGTCGGCTACCCGAAAGGCGCCTGGCCGGCGGCGAAAAAAAGAAAAAATATGGATGAAATAGTTTCCTATGAACGCTTCGGAAACAAAACGCCCGCGAAATAGGCAATTATCCCTTTGCCCTACTCCAAACGGCTACATTTTTATGATCGCTCACGGCGCTCTAAGGCGCGTTTTACTATTCATCGGGCCAAAGCCCGATGGCTACAACTGATTAAAGATTGCAAATGATGTTGAGCATATTGCGAGCCAAACCCCAGTTGCAAATCCCCAAATGCCAATATTAGATTTTCATCAGATGTTCGACTGTTTTAATGATATTAGTGGAGGAGACGACGCAATCGATATACCAGTCGTTATAACCGGAATCGCAGAGGTCGACGTGGAACGGCTTGACCGCCGTGCTTTCATTTTCGTACAGCACAAGGATGCGGGGCCGCAACGGGTGGTTCTTGTTTCCGGCGATGACTACCGCGCGCATGCTGTTGTTGAGCTGCACGAAAGTGCCGGCGGGATAGATCGCCATGTTGTTGATGAACACTCGGAGCACGGCGGGGTCGAATCTCTTGTAGCGCGGGTCGACGATTGTCGTCATAGCTTCATGCGGGTCGACGCGGTTTTCTTTTTCGCTGGGCGCGATGAGCGTGTTATACGCTTCGGCGACGGCGCAAATTTTCGCCATCGGATGTATCTGGTCTTCCTTGAGGCCTTCAGGAAACCCTGAGCCGTCGATATATTCGTGATGCTGCGCGATGACTGCAAGCGCGTCAGAATTTATGCCATGCACTGCGCGCGCCATGTCGCTGCTTCGGATCGGATGTTTTCTGATGTTCACGGGTTCGCGCGTCAGCATCGAGTTGTCCCACTTCTGCTGCTTGTAGGCCGAAAGGCCGACGTCGTGCAGCAGGCAGGCGGTCCCGAGGTCATGCAGTTCGCTCTCCGAAAGATTCAGTTCGCGGCCGAGTATCAGCCCCGTCACGCAGACATCCACGTTGTGCTGGTAGAGATATTCGTCGGATTCCTTAAGTTTCGAAAGCAGAGACAGCATTCCGTATTCGAGCGCGATAACTTCGAGTATCTGAGTTATTGTTTGCGTTACGTCCGTGATATTGCAACTGTCTTCAGCCAGCAGATTTTTCGACACGCGCGCCAAGGATGTTATTGCATCCTCGTAAGTCTGCTTGGCGAGAAATCTGATTGACTCGTTGAAGAGCGCGTTTTCCTCTTCTTCTACTTCAACCGATTCAACGTAAATATATTCGATTCCCCATTGCCCGAGCCTTTTGATATGCGCTTTTTCAAGCATGAAGCCGGGACGCATCAACTCCCGTCCCTGCGCGTTAAGCACAACCACCGGCTTCGCGAGAATCATTCCCGGCAGCGCTTCGAATATTCTGACTTTTCTTATGCCCATATCAAAATACCGCAAAAAGAGTTCGGTCAATCAATTGTGTTCTTAATACCCGCCAGTCGCCACATTCAAACTTGTAATTCGTCCCAATATATCACATCGAACGCCGGCTGTCCATTTTGTCTTATTCCGGCAGGACTTGCAAAACCCTCATAAACAAAGGCGTTTTGCGCTTGCCTCCGCCGCGCAATACAGGAACAATCGGTAATTTATTTGCTTTCTACTCCAATTATGGGGCCGGCAACAGCCGGTTCCGCCGCCGCAGCGTCCGGTTCGACTGCTTCATTAGCAGCAGCGCTTTCAGCAGTTTCCTCGATTGCCGCCGCCCGTTCCGGACACTTGCAAACTCCGCGCCAACCGTCATACACAGGCTCCGGAAGCTCAACCCACGTGCGCCCTGATTCGGCGTCTATCTGGATCGAGTGCTTCAATATGCTCATCCCGATCACCCTGCCCTTGACGCCGTCGATGTTCACTTCCGAACCGATTCTCGGAAGCCGTTCCCGCATTTCAACATAATTTTCGTACTCATGCTTCAGGCAGCAGAACAATCGCCCGCAGATTCCGGATATTTTCATCGGATTCAGCGGCAGGCCCTGCTCTTTCGCCATCCGGATGGACACCGATTGGAACTCGTGCAGAAAAGCGGCGCAGCAGAGCGAGCGCCCGCAAGGGCCTATCCCGCCGCACAACCGCGCTTCATCCCGAACGCCAACCTGCCTCAACTCGATACGGGTCCGAAGCCGCGATGCGAGCGTCTTCACCAACTCGCGAAAATCAACCCGCCCGTCGGCCGTGTAGCAAAACGTCAACTTCGAGCCGTCGAAAGTATAGCGCGATGTGACTAATTTCATCCCGAGGTTTGCCTTCTCGATCTCCTCGCGACAGACGTCGCGCGCGGTCTTTTCCTTTTCCGCCAGCGCCGCTGTTTTCTCCCGGTCGTCGTCCGTCGCCGTTCGAAGAATTTTCTTCAACGGCAGTTCCTTTTCATCGACGTCGACCTCCGCAATATCGGTCGCCAACTCGCCCATATCGAGTCCGAACTCCGTCTCGACTACAACAATTTCGCCGGCAGACGCCTGCATATCACCGCCGTCGAACATGAACGCTTTATTTAAATAATCGAATCTTACTTCACCGACACGCATCAACATGTAGTTTTCTCCTTATATCGCCCTTCGGAAATATTCCTGAAATCAATCGCCATCGACTCCAGCGCGAGAATCTGCTGCGCGCCGCCCTCGATGGACTTTATCGTCTCCATCACCGTCTCGAGCAACCGGCATCCGTCGAGACAACGGGACAACGTCCGGTCTCCCGCTTTTTCTTCTCCGCCGCCAAGCGGCATGTAATTCTTTTCAAGCATCGCAAGCATTATCTCGAGCACGGCCACGAGCGACTTGCGAAGCGTTATGGACTTCGTATCGTCTTCGTTCGGTTCATAATCGATGCGGCCCGCGAGCGAAATCATCTCCTCCGCAAGCCGCGTCGGCGACGCCGGTATCGGCTTGAGCAGCCGCTCTCCCAGCTCCGCCTCGATGTCCTCGAACAATTCCTTAAGCTTTTTATCTTCGCTCAACCGCAACATCGTCCCGACGTTTCCCTTGGCTATCAAATATAGATAGCGCGCCTTGTCGGCGGCGATCCGGTCGCCGGTTACCTTCAGAACCTCGGCCAGCGTCAGCGGCCGGAAAGAAACAGCCAGCGAACGCGACCTGATTGTCGGCAATATCCGATGAGCATTCTCCGTTAAAAGTATGAAGACGGTGAACTCGGGCGGCTCTTCGATCGTTTTTAAAAGTAGATTCGCCGACTCGTCGTTCAGGCAATCCGCCCGATCGAGAATCAGGAACTTCTTTCGCCCGGCGTTAGGCGTGACGTACGCGTCATTGCGTATTTCAACCGCTTCGACCTTTCTGTAATCCATACGCGTCGGCGAGAAAAAGCGCACGTCCATATCGACGCCGTGAGCGACGCGCAAACAGGCCGGGCAGACTCCGCAGGCGTCGCCGTCCACAGGCTGCGGGCAATTCACCGCCTGCGCGAACGCGAGCGCCGTCGTCCGTTTCCCGACGCCGCCGGGACCGACAAACAGCAGCGCATGCGTTATCCTGCCGCCAACGAGCGCCCCGCGCATCGAGCGGACCGCCGCTTCCTGTCCGACTATTGATCTTACCGGCATATTATTTTCACGTGTACAAATCCAGCAGCAGGCCCCTGATCTGGTCCAGCCGCGAGAGAAACCCCAGCAGGTTTTTCTGCTTGTCCAGAAATTCGTCGGCAAGTTTCTCAAGTTCCTCGTTGATTCTTTTGACAAGCAGCAACGATTTCTTCTTGCCGGTCGGGCTGATGCTTAGTTTCTCCTCTACCTCGTAAAGCTCGTTTACTGCCACTCCCACGAACTTGCGTATCATCTCGCGATAGACGTGCAGGGACTCGAACGTCAGGCTCTTTTCGATCTCCTTGGCCTGCGCGTCTATGCCGGCCAGCATCAGGTCCATCTCCTCGCGGATGTTTTCACGCCGCGTTTCGAGCAGCTTCAAATTAAACGACATGGGCTCCCGCGAAGACGAACGCGCTGTTGCGCGACCGGTTCCGGGTTTCGACGTCTTGGCCGACCGCCGCGCCCTGTCCCTCGATACTTTTCCAATATCTACATCCATCTGGATTGTCCTATTTGTTTTTTGCAGAGCCGCCGACAAACTGTTCGATGAAAAATTCGTGAACGCGGCAGTCGTCCGTCAATTCCGGGTGAAAACTTCCGCCGAGACAACGGCCCTGCGACACTAAAACCGGCCGGCCGGCATGGCTTGCCAGAGTTTTAACTCCGTCGCCGACCTCCGTTATCTGCGGCGCCCGGATAAACACCGCGCGAAACGAAAACGACTTCCCGTCACCGTTCGCCAGACTTATCGGCAACTCTTCCTCGAAACTTTCCACCTGCGGTCCGTATGCGTTACGCTCCACCGCTATGTCCAGAAACCCGAACCGGAAAATGTCCGGGTAGCCGACTATTTCCCGCGACACCAGAATCAGTCCCATGCACGTTCCGTACAACGCAAGCGATCCGGTTTTGTAACGGCGCGTTATAGCGCGGTCCAGTCCGTACCGGCGGAGCAGTTTAGCCACCGTCGTGCTTTCGCCGCCCGGTATTATAAGGGCGTCAACCTGATCGAGATCGGCAACTGTGCGAACTTCAACCGGACCGCCGCCAGCCTTCCTGACCATCTTCAAATGCAAATCGAAATCGCCCTGCAGCGCGAGAACGCCGATGCTCTTCAAAAGGTTATGCCCCTTACCAGCCGCGCTTCTGCAGCTTTTCCTCTTCAGGCATTTTGGCGATATCGAGTCCGGGCATCGCCTGCTTCAAGCCGCGCGACACCTTCGCCAGAATCTTCGCGTCTTTGTAATTTGTCGTCGCGTCGACAATCGCTTTCGCTCTCGCCGCCGGGTCGTTCGACTTGAATATGCCGGAACCGACGAACACCGATTCGGCCCCGAGCTGCATCATCAGCGCGGCGTCCGCGGGCGTCGCGATTCCGCCGGCAGCGAAATTCGGAACCGGCAGGCGTCCGTTATCCCTGACATAGCGTATCAGCTCGTACGGAGCGCCGAGGTTCTTCGCCTCTGCCATCAGTTCCTCTTCCGGCATTATCGTTATCCGGCGTATTGCGTCCATTACCGTGCGCATGTGGCGCACCGCCTCGACGATGTTTCCCGAACCGGCTTCGCCTTTCGTCCGGATCATCGCAGCGCCTTCTCCAATTCGCCTCAGCGCTTCGCCCAAATCCCTCGCGCCGCAAACAAACGGAACCTTGAACTTGAATTTGTCAATGTGGTAATGCTCGTCAGCAGGCGTCAGCACTTCGCTTTCATCTATGAAATCGACGCCGAGCGCCTCGAGAATCTGCGCCTCGACAAAGTGGCCGATCCGAACCTTCGCCATCACCGGTATGCTTACCGCTTTCCTGATTTCCTCTATGATTCTTACATCCGCCATTCGCGCGACGCCGCCCTCCGCCCGAATGTCGGCCGGCACTCTTTCCAGCGCCATTACTGCTACGGCGCCGGATTTCTCCGCTATCTCCGCCTGCTTCGACGTCGTAACATCCATTATCACGCCGCCCTTCAGCATCTCCGCAAGCCCTACCTTCACCCGCAATGTTCCTTTTTCCTTCATTCCTTTCACCTCTGTCCAACCGGCTCTTTACTCAGACGCCGGAACGTATTCACAAAGTGTAAATTATTAGTCTTCTAAGACAAAAATACAATAACACGCGCGTGTTTGCCGCTATCCCGCGCGCGCTAAGTCGCCCGCTATTTGCCTGCATCCTCATTATAACACAATGAAAATTTACGTTCAAACTTATGACACGCCGCGCCGCCCGGCGCTGAAATCACATTGCCGCCCGATAACTATTGTTGTTCCCGCTGCTTGACCAACCGGGCGTTTCCCGGCTTAAAAATATCAACCGCAAACCGCCATTTAGAAATTGACGTTTTCAACAAAAAAATACGTGGTTTTAAGTTTTCAACAATCCATCTACGTTTTCGAACAGTTTATCCACATTCTTTACACACTCATTTATAGCTACTTATGTCTTTATATCATCGTTTTTTTCTTATATTCTATTTTTAACTACGATTTTCTTCATTATTGTGCGTTTTATTCATGCTAATTAAAGATATTATTTCTTATTATTTTATTTTCACCATTTATAGCAAACACAACAATTTGTGGATAACTTGCGCGCACATACAATATATTGTATTTTTTCCCGGCAGCCCCCTTGACAAGCGACGCCACCCAAATTAGTATGAGATCGCCCGAGGACCTTAAGGTCCCGCTTACAGAAAGAACACGGAAAGTAATGGGTTTCTCTTAATAGATTTATTTTCGTTTTATTTTAAATCTTTTATTAAAACCTCTTCAGAAAATACCTACAGTTCGTCGGGCGAAATTTATACTTATAAATGAGGAAATAAATATGTCCGTTGACCCGAAGATTCATTATTCAGCAGGCGCAGCAGGAGACGCGCATGCATACGCCGACATCGAAAGCGACAGCCCCGCCGATAACACGGATGTCACTCCCGGGCGCCGGCAAAAGACAAAAAGCTCTGACGCCTCAGGCAATAGTTCACCCCTAAAGCTCGAAATAACGCCCAATGCGCTCAAAGTTCTTGAGCGCCGATACCTGAAAAAAGACGACAACAATAAGGTTTGCGAGACAGCGGAGGACATGTTCCAACGCGTGGCTCACAATATCGCATCTGCTGACACTTTCTTCGACGCCTCCGCGGATATCAAGGCGACCGAAGAGAAATTTCTGAAAATGATGCTTTCTATGGAGTTCATGCCGAACTCGCCGACGTTGATGAACGCCGGCCGCGACCTCCAGCAGCTTTCCGCTTGTTTCGTGCTCCCCGTCGAAGACTCCATGGAAGACATTTTCGAGACGGTTAAGAACACCGCTCTAATTCACAAGTCAGGCGGCGGCACAGGTTTCAGTTTCTCCCGCCTGCGCCCGAAAAACTCCGCGGTGCGCTCAACGCGCGGCGCCTCCAGCGGCCCGGTCTCCTTCATGCAGGTCTTCAACTCGGCCACGGAGATCATCAAGCAGGGCGGCACGCGGCGCGGCGCCAACATGGGCATCCTTCGCGTCGACCATCCGGATATTCTCGATTTCATCTCCTGCAAAAAAGAAAACGACAAACTGACAAACTTCAACATATCGGTTGCGGTAACAGACGCTTTCATGCAAGCTGTCGAGACTGGCGGCAAATATTCGCTCGTCGACCCGCACACCGGCAAGGTGTCTTCCGAACTCGACGCGCGAACGGTGTTTGATGAAATCGTTTCCATGGCGCACAGCAACGGCGAGCCCGGCATCGTTTTCATAGATACCATCAACGCCGGCAACCCGACGCCGCACATCGGCGCCATCGAAAGCACAAACCCATGCGGCGAGCAGCCTCTCCTTCCGTACGAATCATGCAACCTCGGCTCCATAAACCTCGCGAAGATGGCCTCGAACGGAAAGATCGACTTTACGCGCCTTAAAAAGACGGTCCACGCTTCCGTCCACTTCCTCGACAACGTTATAGAGATGAACCGCTACCCGCTCGATAAAATCGGCGAGGTGACTAAAAGCAACCGCAAGATCGGACTCGGCGTCATGGGATTCGCGGACATGCTGGTGGAACTCGGAATTCCGTACGACTCAGAGGAAGCCGTGGCCGTGGCTGAAAAGACGATGAAGTTCATAAGCGACGAATCGAGAAACGCATCGGTGGATCTGGCGGAAATGCGGGGGCCGTTCCCAAACTTCACAAACAGCGTCTACGACATTCCCGGCGCGTCCCCGATCCGCAACGCAACGACGACAACAATAGCCCCGACCGGCACGATCTCAATCATCGCCAACTGCTCGGGCGGCGTCGAGCCTCTCTTCGCCGTCTGCTACACGCGCACTGTTATGGACAAGGACGAACTGGACGAGGTCAACCCGTCCTTCAAGAAGACCGCTCACGAACGCGGTTTCTTCTCGCCCGAACTGATGAAAAGAATTAGCAAGGCCGGCACGATACAGCATTTCGAGGAAATCCCGAAAGACGTCCGCCGTCGCTTCGTCACCGCTCACGACATCACGCCCGAATGGCACATCAAAATTCAGGCGGCGTTCCAGAAATATACCGACAACGCTGTTTCTAAAACCATCAACTTCCCGCACGACGCAACTGTCGAGGATGTCGAGAAAGCGTACCTGCTCGCTTACAAAAGCGGCTGCAAGGGAACGACCATTTACCGCGACGGAAGCCGCGAGGATCAAGTTCTCAGCGTGAAAAAAGACGCCAAAAAAGAAAAAACCGCGGTTGTCGCGGCTCCGGCCGCGGAAGTTGTCCCGTCGGCTCCGCGCGAGCGCCCGTCGGTCACTTACGGACGCACCGAGCGCATCGTAACCGGCTGCGGAAATTTTTACGTCACAATAAACGAAGATCGAACCGGCCCGTGCGAAGTGTTCACGCAGATGGGAAAAGCGGGCGGCTGCGCCGCTGCGCAGTCCGAGGCGATCTCGCGAATCATTTCGCTCTGCCTCAGGTCTGGCGTCAAAGCCAATCAGGTGGTCAAACACCTGCGCGGAATCCGCTGCCATTCCCCCTCTTGGGAAAACGGCGGCATGATCCACAGTTGCCCGGACGCTCTGGGCATCGTGATCGAACGCTATCTGCGCTGGAAGGAAACTGGAGGCCGCGACACCGAAGCGGTCGCGAAGATCGAGCGTTTCAGCGGAAACCGGCCCGACGTCTTCGGCTCCTGTCCCGACTGCGGCAGCGTTGTCGAGCACGAGGGCGGCTGTGTCGTCTGCCGCATCTGCGGCTTCTCCCGCTGCTCATAAAATTCGAAAAGCGGCGTTTTGCCTAAGGCATTAGGCTTTAGGCAAAAAAATCCTTGGCTATTAATATTGGGGTTAGCAATTCAGCTATTTTGCATAACACGAATGACGGCGTTCATAGTTAAAGCGCCGCGTATTAGCCTAAGGGCCAATGCCTAAAGCCCAACGCCGCTCTAAACTTTCTCATCTCACAACCGATAGCTTGCCTTTGTGCGTGACGGTATCGCCGTTTGAGCGCGCCGTGAGATAATACAAATAAATGCCCGAAGCAAGCGGGCGGCCGGAAGCATTCGCGGGCCGCGCCCAGTGATAGAGTGTGTGCGAGTTATTAACGTGAGCGTCGTTTTGGTTGGTCGCTCCGGTCAAGGTGGTTACGAGCGAGCCCCGCATATCGTAAACCTTGATATCGATAGTGACCACTGCGTTCGCATCCGCATAAATCTCGTCTCCGGCAAACGTGATTCCGCTGCTTAAATCCCTCGTCTCCACGTATGGATTCGGGTAAGTGTGAATATTGGTGATCTGAAGCGGCGTGATTGACGCCGGCGCGAATCCCATGCGGAACCCGAAAGTGTCATACCGCGAAAAGTGCGTTGTAAAAACCGTAATGGTTCTATCTGTTTTGTTAACCAATCCGTCCATGCGGTCCCATTTATTCCCGGTCAAGTTCCAGTTATAAACGGCGATAGTGTCCACATCTATAGTTCCGCCGGAAGTCGGCGCGCCGCTGATGGCGCACTGGCCGTTCGAGGAATTGAAAGTAAACGGAACAGTCCCTGCGGCGGTCGCTTTGAAAACGCTTTCCGTATCAGCGTCGACCTTACCGTCAGAGTCGTTGTCGCAGTAATGGAAAATCAGCCTGATGTAGGAATCGAAGTTAGTGCCGTCCGGGAAATACTCGCGCGCCTCGCCCGACTGAACGATAAACTCGTTAGTGGGATCGTGCGGGCAGTCCGGGCCGGGACCTGGGCCGCCGCCGCAGTAGGCGGTCGGATCGGTGTTAAAGAAAACGGTGTCTGAGGCGAGTGTATTCGGCGGGAAAACCGCGGTGACCAATCCGTCCTTGAACAGCAACCCGCCGCCGGCGGTGACTGTCGTGACGTCCTTCATGTGCAGCAACTGCAAGTAAGCGCCGGAAGCCGGGCTGGGCTGCATGACATGAACGAACGGGAAATTCGGGCCGTCCGGGCAGGCGGCGCCGGTGTTGTTGCCGGGGCACTGGGTAAGTCCGAATTCATTCGAGCTGACCTGTCCCACGAGTTGCGGAGCGAAGACAGCGCCTTGACTCGGCGGTTGGTCCAGTATGTACTCCATGTAGTTGTCGAAATTAACGCTTCCGAAAAGGTCCGAGACAACGGTGTCCATGGAGGAGGCGTCGTTTTGAAGGAATAGCGAGTTCGTCATGTCGACAGAGAACGACACTACCTTTCCGTCGGCGTTCCATTTGGGGAAATAAGCGGGTTTCAGATTCTCGTCATATCCATAGATTTTATACACACCGGGATCGGTGAGCGAGGTGACGGGCAGCGTCACGGTGGCGAACCCCGGCCCGTTATACGAGAGATTGATTACATAGATGCTCGTTTGCGACGGCGCCGGCGGGTCGCTCGTATTCAGGCTGCGGTCCCACGCGACGAAGGCGATCATCTTGCAGTCGGGCGACCATTTAGGTTTGTATGCGAACGGGGTCTGGCCGACGAAACTTGTGATCTTGGTGAGGTTTGAAGTCACGCCGTCAACCTTGTACAAACCGTCGAAATCCTTCGCGCCGTCAATCATCACGATGTTTCCGTTAACGCTCGCGTCGGGGTCCGTCGAACAGTTCGGGTTGCAGACTGTATCGTAGGACGGATCTCCGGGCGTTCGCACGGCGAGCAGTTTGTCCCTATAGGCGGCGTCGCACGACGCAAGATTCGGCGACCAGTCAGGATCGCGCCATTCCGCGTCGAGAATGAGGGAATCGTCGCTCAACGGAACAATATTCTGTCCGAGTCTCCGCAGCGTGACCGGATATTCGATGTAACTGGTCACGCCGGATGACTGCCCGTAGATGTCCTGCGTCATCGGCGTATCGACAGTGAAATGAGTCTGGGAAAAAACGTAATCCTGCGTGACTCCCGTTACGGTCTTAATTTCACGTTTTATCACTCGGCCCGAACCGTCGGTTTCGAAAATAATTACTTTTTTGCCTACATCGATGTACGAGCCTTCGATCAGATCAACAGTGACGTTTGTGCCACCGGCCAAAGAATCCTCCACTATCGACAGACTGTCCAGTACCGGCCCCGCGGGCGGATAATCGAACTGCGTTCCGTATGGAGTTCCGACCGGAGCCGTTGCGCTGACCCAGAATAATTTTGTCTTGCCGTCTGTCATCATGTCGGGAGCGGCGAAAACTACCCTGTCGCCGTCCGGAGTCCAAGTGATATCGCTGTACGGCGCAGCGCCGAAAAAGTTCAAGCCGTCCGTGCCGTTGCTGGTCAGCCGGACGCAGGACTGAAGCGTGCCGCCGGAATAGGTCATCGTATAAAGATTAAAATTGTCGAACGGCGAATCGCCTGTGTCAGCCGTCTGGCCCGGCGGATTCATGTCGCACGGAATATCCTCGCGTGAATTGGCGACGATTTTTGTTCCGTCCTGATTCCATGCGGGCGAAAGCACTATCGCGCGGGTTGGCGTGTTCGGCTGCGGAATAAAAACATCTTCCACGACATTCACGCCGCCGATGTCGGACACGCCGAAATTGTTTCTGATATAGACGGGAATAGTGGCCGAAGTCCCGCCGATTTGCGGCAGCGTCATCGTCGCCCCGAGGCCGTCGAAATACGTCGCGGAAACGATAATAGGTTTCGGCAGCGGCGCGTCCGTAGGCATGGTTTCGGCGGTAAGCGTGAAGCAGGCCTTGCCGCCCTGAAGGTTGCCTTTTAGCTCTATTTGACCGGTTGGCGCGACGTCGCCGCTCGCCGGAATGGTCATTGCGTTGAACCCATAAGTCACTTCGGTAAAGTCTTTTCCGGAAGCCTGAGCGCCGGACAGCGAGATGTAAACCGGATAATCGGCGTACGCGGACGTTGTGATCTGAGAGTCGTCGGCCTGCCTCAGAAAAACGCATACCTCTTCCCGGCCGCCTCCGGGGGTGTAATAGACAGAGCCGCCTCCGGTGGGGTCGTCATTCAGAATGATTCGGCCCTTCACAGCGTCCCAAGACCATTGCAGCGCCGCCGGCATGTTGCCGGGCTGAAAACCAAATCGTTGATTGACGGCGGCTTTGTGGTATTTGACATAATCAGGCTGCGCGGTGATTGTGGCCGCGAGGTTGCTGCACCAGAAATCAGTCCCGCCGTAATTGCACGCGCAATCGGCGGCGGTTCCGAAACACCACGACGCCACTGGAACGTCCACCGTTATCACGGAATCGCCCTGCGGGACTAATTCGAGATAATCAGGCTGCGCGGTGACCGCGCGCTTGAAAAGGAATCCGCTTGTATTGAGAACATAATTGTCGGTCGCTACATTGCCGACGGAGTCGCTCGCCCGCAACGCGATCTGATTGCTTCCCTCGGGCATCGTCGCCCAGTTGACAGCCCAGTCCGTCAAGTAGTCGGCTGACTGGGAGCCGCCCCAGATAGTCGACCATGCGCCGCTGTTGACGCTGTGCTCGAAACTCACAAGAGGCGCGCCGTTCAGATAACTGACATCAATATTTAAAATTGCGCCGGGGTCTGCCGCATAGTCGGCAGTCGCCGTTCCGGCCGCCGGCGAGTTATACACAAATGCCGGCGGCTCCCTGTCCTGTCGAACGCGTTTCGAAACAACTGTTTCTGAGTTGCCGGCGTTGTCCTTGGCGTAATACCTCACATATTGGATGCAAGTCGCGGCCGGCGCGCACGTAACAGAAACGCTCACGCTGGATGTCGCCGGGCTGCACGTATCGGTATTGTCCACGCAGTAATAGGAATCTATAACGCCGGATATTGAATCGACCGGCGAGAGCGTTACTGTCACCGGCGACGCCGCAGTCCAGTTATCGGTCCAGTTGTCGGTTGTCGCTGGCGCCGTGAAATCGATTCCGAACAGCCTTGAGTCGGAGGAACTCTGATTCGTCGCCTCGTCTGTGTTGTAAACTTCCACCAGACATTTATCCACGCCTTCATCGCGGCAGTCCTTGCCACCGCCGACAGTGATCGTCGGATTGGTTGCGCAAGCGTAAGAAGTCAATGCCAGCGTTTCCACGCTATCGCTCAAAACGCGATAGTAACATATGTCGAGACCGGAACCGCCGGTGTCCGCATTTGTGACGCTGAGAGTAAAATCCGTGTTTTGCCACGAGCTTGCGGCCGGCGAAGTGATCGCCGCTGAAGGCGCGGTCCAATCAATCGAGAAAGATCTGGACGCTAACGGGCCGTAACTGCCGCCCTTTTTATCTTTGCATTCAACAAAGCACATATCCGCGCCCTGATCACGGCAATCATTCCCGACGCCGACAGTAATTGTCGGATTCGATGCGCAGGCGTAAGCGGTCCATGCGAGTGTGACGACGGAGTTGCTTGTTACCTGATAATAGCATGTGATGCTGGCGCCGCCGCCGCTTGTGTTGGTGACATCCAGAGTAAAATCGGTTTTCTGCCAAGAGCTCGGATCAGGGTTGTTAATTGTGACGACAGGCGCCGTCCAGTCGACCGAGAATGTCCGGCTCACGGTCGCGCTTGTGTTGCCTGCATTGTCTGTGTTGTAGAGTTCAACCAGGCACTTATCCGCGCCGGGGTTCTTGCAATCCTGCGCGGGGCCGACAAGTATAGTCGGACCGAGGGCGCAGTCGTATGTCGCCCACGGCACGGTTATCGTAACGTTGCTTGTTACCTGATAGTAACACAAATTAATGCCTGACCCGCCGGTGTCCGCGTTCGTAACGTCAACAGTGAAATCCGCTCCCACATAAGCGCTCGCGTCAGGGCTGTTTATGACAACTGTCGGACTTAACGGGTCGTATTTATAAATGAATTCCGTATCCATTACACGCTTATTGTTGACGTTGTCCGTAACTATAACGTTCAGGTAATAAGTGTTGGAAGCGACAAGCGGGCCGGTCGCCGTAAGATGCGTAACAGCAGCCATTTGCGTCGGCAAGGCGCCGCTGTTTGTTGAGAAAATCA
>Ga0172379_10003285_pt1 | contig 26144 bp, 27 predicted proteins | sample GrowelOW334metaG_FD_119756 | JGI IMG/M metagenome (GOLD analysis project Ga0172379, IMG submission 119756) | Groundwater microbial communities from an aquifer near a municipal landfill in Southern Ontario, Canada - Groundwater well OW334 metaG | ecosystem: Environmental > Aquatic > Deep...
AGGCCGAAGTTCAGGCATATGGATTTGGCGTGTCCGACATGCAGATAACCGTTGGGTTCGGGCGGAAAGCGCGTGACGATGTTGCGGTGTTTGCCGCTGGCCAGATCGGCATCGATGATCGTGCGGATGAAGTTGGAAGCGGCGGTCTGTGGCGTGCTGCTCATGTTGGGGTGTTCCCGGTTGGTGTGAGGTTAACGGTTAGTGCGGGTGATTTTACCCGAAAACATTGAGGGCAGAGGATCGAGGAACGTGGATCGAGGATCGGGTCAAAGGCAGGGCAGCGGCTTTCCCCCTATCCTGATCCCCTGCTGTCATGTTGCGTTTGGGTATCAAGTGAAGAACCAAAGATGCAAGTCTTGCCCGCTCCCCGACGCTTAATCCACAATCCCGCCCCCGGGGACATTAACCGTGAAAATGTGCGGGTTATTTGATAGAATCCGCCTCCATTCAAACGATTCCGCGCGCCTGGAGAGATCGGTGTGCGCTTGTGGCACGTCATCCCGGAACTGAAACCTCTATGAATATTCTTGACCATTTTGCCCGTCTTGCCGTGCTGCTCACGGGCACGTTGCTGTTGTCTGCCAGCCTGGTTGCACATGCCGATGACATGGCGGATGCCGGCAAGCTGTTCAAGCAGGGCCAGCGCAGCCAGGCCCTGGACAAGGTGAATGAATATCTCATCAACAATCCCGGGGATGCGCAAGCGAGATTCCTGAAAGGACTGATATACACCGAACAGGGCAAGACCGCTGATGCCATCAGGATATTCTCGGCTTTGACCGATGACTATCCGGACCTGCCCGAGCCCTATAACAACCTTGCCGTGCTATATGCCGGCCAGGGTCAATATGACAAGGCGAAGAAGTTGCTGGAAAGGGCGATAAGCACCCATCCCAGTTACGCCACCGCACACGAGAATCTCGGTGACATATACGCCAAGATGGCCAGCCAGGCATATGACCGGGCCTTGCAACTGGACCATGGCAATACCGCGACACAAACTAAGCTGGCGATGATTCAAAATCTGTTTGCCCCCGGCAAACGCGATAATGAGACCGTTGCACAAAACACCCCGGCCCTGGGCCAGGTCGAAGAACCTGTCACGAGCAGGGTCGAGGCAGCGCCGGTCATGGCTGAGACCACTCAGCCCGAGCCCGCCCCGGCGACACCTGCCGCATCGGCAGCAGTGTCCAAACCGGCATCCACCGCTGCCACCGTCGCCACCGGGCGCGCCGCCAAGACAGAGAAAAGCGCGGCAGTCACGCAAACTGTCATGGCCTGGGCCGCCGCGTGGTCGTCGAAAAATACCGGTAAATACCTGTCGTTCTATGCGGAGGATTTCAAGGCCCCGGACGGTGAAACACGCGCAGCCTGGGAAGCCGCTCGCAGGGAACGCATCAGCGCCCCGAAATTCATCCATGTGGGCATCCGCATCCAGACCATATCATTCACCGACGGTACCCATGCCACGGTGAAGTTCCGCCAGTCCTACCGTTCCAGCCACCTGAAAACCTCCGGTAACAAAACCCTGCTGATGGTGCAGTCCGGCGCCAAGTGGCTGATCCAGGAAGAGCGCTCCAGGTAACCATGTTGAAACCGACGCCGATCTTTTTGTTGCTGTACAGCTTGTTGCCAGGCATGGGGCATGCCGAGCCGGTCCTTTCCGGCGCAGAAGCGCAGCTGGTGAAAAGCCTGCAAGCCATCAATGACAATCACCTCGACCTTGCGCTCAACGAGGTGGACAGCTTGTTGCGCATCAACCCGAATTTCAAGCTGGCACAACTGGTCAAAGGTGACGTGCTGATGGCGCATGCCGGCGTGATCGATAATTTTGGCAGTGCGGCGAATGCGCCGCCAGACAAGATCGAAGACCTGCGCGACGAGGCGCGGGTTCGCCTGCAGCGCGTGCTGTCCCAATCCGACAGCGGACTCAAACCGGGATTCATATGGCAGCTGGATGCGCAGCAGAAATATGCGCTGGTGGTCGATACCAGCCGCTCCACATTATTCGTTTATGAAAACGTGGCGGGTGAACCGCGCTATATCACCGACTTTTACATCACTATCGGCAAGCTCGGCACCGAAAAATTCTCGTCGGGCGATCAACGCACCCCTATAGGCGTGTATTTCGTCAAGGCGGAGTTGCCCAAAAAACAACTTGCCGATATATATGGCAACGCGGCTTACCCGCTCAGCTACCCGAACGAGTGGGACCGGAAAAACAAGCGGGCCGGGAGCGGTATCTGGCTGCATGGCACACCCAGCGGCACTTATAGCCGGCCGCCGCGCGCCAGCAACGGCTGTGTGGTGCTGGCGAATGACGACCTGGAAAAGCTCGCCCCCTATCTGCAAGTCGGCATCACGCCGGTCATCATCACCAATCAGATGGACTGGAGCAGCGAGCAGGACCGGATCGAACATGCAAACCTGCTGCAGGAAGTCGAGCAATGGCGCAAAGACTGGGCCAGTCGCGATACCGACGCCTATCTCAGGCATTACGCGCGCAATTTTTACAGCAGCAACATGGATTTCCCGGCATGGGCGAAACAAAAGCATCTGGTGAACAGTTCGAAATCGTGGATCAGGGTCAACCTGTCAAATGTCAGCATGTTCACCTATCCGGAACAGCCCAATATGGTGGTGGTCAACTTTGAGCAGGATTACGACAGCAACAACCTGTCCAACCGGATGAAAAAACGCCAGTACTGGATCAAGCAAGACAATCGTTGGCAAATCATTTACGAAGGAGCCGCCTGACATGAAACATCTGTTTACCGCACTGTTCACATTGCTGCTGTGCTGCGCAATGCAATCCTCACATTCATCAACTCAAGGAAAATCAACCATGGTCAAACTGCACACCAATATGGGTATCATCACACTGGAACTGGATGCCGAAAAGGCGCCCAATACCGTCAAGAACTTTCTTGAATACGTTGACAGCGGTTTTTACGCCAACACGATATTCCATCGCGTGATCGGCAACTTCATGGTGCAGGGCGGCGGCTTCGAGCCTGGCATGAAGCAAAAGGCTGTGAATGCCCCGATCAAGAATGAAGCCGCAAATGGCTTGAAAAATGACAAATATACCGTCGCCATGGCGCGCACCGGCGACCCGCATTCCGCCACCGCGCAATTCTTCATCAATGTGAAGGACAACGGCTTCCTGAATTATCCCGGCCAGGACGGCTGGGGCTACTGCGTGTTCGGCAAGGTGGTGGAAGGCAAGGAAGTCGTGGACGCGATACGCAACGTGAAGACCGGCAACCGCTCGGGATTCCAGGATGTGCCGCTGGAAGACGTCATCATCACCAAGGCGGAAGTGGTTAAATAAACAGGATACTGGATGCGGGATTAAGGATTTTGGATTCGTAGCCGCTATAGCGGCTACGTATTTTTAAAATCAAGCGCGGCACAGCCGCACAAAAACCTGCATCCTTAATCCTGCATCCCGTATCCTGCAATGCCCCACACCCTGTTCATCTCCGACCTGCATCTCAGCGCCGACCATCCGCACAGTATCGCGGCATTCCGGCGCTTCATCTCCACACTCGCGCCGCAAGCCGAGGCGCTGTACATCCTCGGCGACCTGTTCGAATACTGGGCAGGCGACGATGACCGGCATGATCCATTCCATGCGCAGGTGATAAGCGCATTGCATGACCTCGCCGCGCACGGCATCAGTATCTATCTGATGCACGGCAATCGCGACCTGCTGATGGGCGCTGTGTTTGCCCGGGCAGCCGGCGCAACCCTGCTGGACGACCCGGCCCTGCTCGACCTGTATGGCACGCCCACGCTGCTCAGCCACGGCGACAAGCTGTGCACCGACGATGTCGAGTATCAGCGATTCCGCGCGCAGGTGCATGACGCAGCGTTCCAGGAGAGCTTTCTCGCCCAGCCGCTCGCGGCACGCAAAGCCTACATAGAACAACTGCGCCAGCACAGTACCGCAGCCAAACAGGGCAAGGACAGCGCGATCATGGATGTCAACGACGAGGCAGTCGCCGCGCTGCTGCGCGAATACCGCTATCCACGCCTGATCCACGGCCATACCCACCGTCCCAGGCGCCACGAGCATGTGGTGGACGGGCACGACTGTGAACGCTGGGTGTTAAGCGACTGGGATCAGGATGCTGCGGCATTGCGCTGCGATGCGCAGGGATGCCGGACGATCAGTTTTTGATTCTCTGCGGCGGCGCGCACAATTCTTTGCAGGGCACGCCGTCGCCATCGCCATCCAGCGTTTCCACGCCGCATTGCGAAAAATAGTGCCGGGCCTCTGCGCAAGAAGACATTTCAGAACAATGTTTCTTGCTGCCGCAACCAGGGTCATGTTGAACCGCGTCGGTTCGAGCAGCGACGGATGAAACGGCTGCATCCGCCTGTGTAGAAATAGTGCCCAGGTGTTGTTTGCGCCATTCCCATGGCGGGGTCGGATTGTTCTGTGCCCACAAGCCGCGCGGCGCTCGCCTGGCTTCGTTCTGCAAGGCGATCAGCACCTGATTGCTGTGAACTGGGTCTCGCAGGGATTGGCGGCTTGCCGCCAAACTCGCAAAATTGGAATATGCCCCCGCAAGGGGGACGCCGGTGGGTGCCCGGCGGCTTTGCCGCCACCCTACCGCAGCCCATGCCATGCCGCGGCGGATCTGCTCGGCATTCACGTCCAGCCCGTCCATGCCAAGGTGCGCGATCATGCGGCCATATTGATCCGTGGCCTGGCCGACGATCTTCACTCGTTTGCCCAGCACCATTCCGGACAAGGATCGCTTGGAAGCTTTGCCGAAGGTTTGCGCTTTTTCGGGCGCGTCGATTTCAGCCAGCCGGATCTTCACCAGCCCGCTTTCCCGCCGCACCAGCACTGTATCGCCGTCCAGCACAACGATCACCCTGGCGAAGAATTCCTCGCCGAACGCCGGCCCGTGCACGCACAGCAGCAGCGCACAGAGCCATCCCGTGGCGATGCGGTTCAAATCAGCGCGCTTTTGACCAGCGCCAGACACAGCAATGCGTAACCGGCCGCCAGCAGATCGTCGAACATCACCCCCAGCCCGCCGTGCCAGTTGCTGTCGAAATAATGTATCGGTGGCGGCTTGACGATGTCGAAAAAGCGAAACAGCACAAAGGCGAGCAAGGACCAATACCAGCCGGGTGGCGTGAAGAACAACACCAGCATGAAGGAAACGATCTCGTCCCACACGATGCCGCCGTAATCGGATTCCTTCAGCGCCTTGCCGGTCTTGTCGCACACCCACACGCCGATGGCAAACGCCCAGATCAGCGTCAGCAGGAATACCGCGTTCGTCAAACGCGGTGCGAGATACCAATACATCGGGAACGCGACCAGGGTGCCGAAAGTACCCGGCCCTTTGCGGGCCAGGCCGCTGCCAAAACCGAATGCCAGCAGATGTGCCGGGTGGCTGAACAGGAATTGCCAGCCGGGCTTTATGACAGTTTCATCGGAAGTGGTCATAACCAGTAGCCTCAATGTCGATCGGATCGCCTGCCGCATCGTGCACGAAACAGCCGCGACCCGCAACAATAGTCCCGATGCAGGCCAGCGGTAATGCGAGCCGTGCGGAAATGCCCAGCAATTCAGCATGCCGCGCAGAGGGTGCGGTAAAACATAATTCATAATCATCCCCGCCGGACAGGGCGCATAGCCTGGCTGACGGCTGTTGCAGGCGGCCGCGCAACACCGGAGAGACCGGCAGCGCCGAAAAATCCAGCCGCGCAGCCAGTTGCGCAGCATCAAGGATATGCCCGAGATCGGCGAGCAGCCCGTCGGAGATGTCGATCGCGCAATTGGCCAGCCCGCGTAACGCCAGCCCCAGCGCGACGCGCGGCTGGGGCTGGTGCAAAGCGGGCGCACAGGCGGCGTATTCGGCGGCGCTCAGCACGATACGTCCTTGCAGGTGCGCGAGTGCCAGCGCGGCATCTCCCAATCGTCCCGACACCCAGACTTCATCACCAGGCTGTGCACCGCTGCGCCGCAACGCCTGTTCAGCAGGCACTTCTCCCATGATGGTGACGCACAGATTGAGCGGCCCGCGTGTGGTATCGCCGCCGACCAGTTCCACCCCGTACTGCTGCGCCAGCGCGAAGAACCCCGCGCTGAATCTTTCCAGCCATGCTTCGTTGGCATCAGGCAGCGCGATCGCCAAAGTTGCCCAGCGCGGCGTTGCGCCCATTGCGGCCATGTCGGAAAGATTCACCGCCAGCGTTTTATGCCCCAGCAGAAACGGATCGGCATCGGGAAAGAAATGCGTGCCGCTCACCAGCATGTCGCTGGATACAGCCAGCACATTGCCATCGCTCAGCTGCAGCAGCGCGGCATCATCGCCCACACCGAGCAGGGCGTTCGGTGTGGCGCGAGTGAAGTGGCGGCGGATCAGGTCGAATTCTGTCATGCGGGATCATCTTTACTCTGGAGTGCGGCGACGTGTCGCCGCTTGTCTTAAAGCGCTGACTGCTTCCTCAGGGCGCAGACATGTCAGAGCGCCCCATAATAAAATCTTCAATAACCGCTTACGCTTTGCCGCGCGCCGGGAATTCCGCCGCACGCAGTTGTGGCGCGAGCTTATCCAGCACGCCGTTGACGAACTTGTGGCCGTCGGTGCCGCCGAAGGTCTTGGCCAGCTCGACAGCTTCATTGATGACTACCTTGTAGGGCACCTCGATGTGTTGCGCCAATTCAAACGCGCCCAACAGCAGCACCGCATATTCAACCGGGCTCAGTTCTTCGATCGGCCGGTCGAGATGCGGAGAAACCAGCGCTTCGAGCTCTGCATGGCGAGCTAATGCCCCGCGCAACAATTTGGAAAACAATTCCTTGTCGTAACGGCCCAGGTTCTTTTCGGCATGGATCTGCTTTTCGATCTGCGCATCGTCGCCCGCGGTGATGCGCCATTGGTAGATACCTTGCAGGGAAAGTTCGCGGGCCCGGTGGCGCGGACTCCTGTTCGGGGATTTTTTGACTTCCCCATACCCTGTTTTTTCGGCACCTGTTTCTTTGGCGCTCATGCCAGGCTCCGCAACAGGTTGACCATCTCGATCGCCACCAGCGCTGCTTCACCGCCCTTGACGTGCATGCGCTCTATCGCCTGTTCGTCGGTGTCGGTGGTCAATATCGCATTGGCGACAGGCACTCCGGTATGCAGTTGCACCCCGCCCACGCAGCGCGCGGATTCATTGGACACCACTTCGAAATGATAGGTGTCGCCGCGTATCACCGCGCCCAGCGCGATCAGAGCATCGAACTTTCCGCTCTGCGCCATGCGTTGCAGCACCAGCGCGATCTCCAGCGCGCCCGGCACGGTCGCCAGCGTGATGTCATCTTCGCGCACGCCCTGTTGCACCAATTGTGCCCGGCATGCGCCCAGCAGGCCTTCGCACACTTCGCTATTGAAACGGCTTTGCACGATGCCGATGTGCAGGCCCGCGCCGTCCAGGTTTTTCTCGATTTCTTTCATACCCAAGTTCTCCCAAGCCGAAATAAAATGTAGGCCGGGCGTCTGCCCGACGCGGTGGGCAGAGCCCAACCTACGACTGTAATTTTCTAATCGTGACTGGCGTAGCCAACCACTTCCAGGCCGAAACCCGTCATGCTCGGCATCTTGTGCGGCGTGGCCAGCAAACGCATCTTACCGACATTCAGGTCGCGCAATATCTGTGCGCCGATACCGTAACTGCGCGGGTCCCATTGCGCAGTCTGCTGGCTTCCTGTATCCAGAGTGGCGCGCGCGCGCAGATCCTGCGGGCTCTCGCCGCGATGCAGCAGCACCAGAACACCAGCCGCAGACTGGCCTATCCTTTGCATGGCCTGGTTCACGCTGACCGAATGCGCATGGTCGGTCTGTTCCAGAAAGTCCATCACCGAAAGCGGTTCGTGCACGCGCACCAGAGTCTCGGCGTCATGGCGGATAACTCCCTTCACCAGGGCCAGATGAGTACGTTGTGTCGTCTTGTCCACGTAGGTCGCCAGTTCGAATTCACCGTAAGCGGTCTGCACCTTGCGCCGTGCCACACGCTCGACCAGTTTCTCATTCTGGCTGCGGTGCTCGATCAGGTCGGCGATCGTGCCGATCTTGAGCCCGTGCTGCCTGGCATACACAAGCAGGTCCGGCAGGCGCGCCATCTCGCCGTCGTCCTTGAGTATCTCGCAGATCACCGAGGCGGGTGTCAGCCCGGCCAGCTGCGCCAGGTCGCAACCCGCCTCGGTGTGCCCCGCGCGCACCAGCACGCCACCGTTCTGCGCGCGCAGCGGAAAGATATGGCCGGGCTGCACGATGTCGGACGGCCTGGCGTTCCTGGCGGAGGCGACCTGCACGGTGCGCGACCGATCCGCCGCCGAGATGCCGGTGGTCACGCCGCTCGCCGCCTCGATGGACAGCGTGAAGTTGGTCGCCAGCGGCAAGCCGTTCTCGCGCACCATCAGCGGCAGGTCGATCTGCTTGCAATGCGCCTCGGTCAGCGTCAGGCAGATCAGACCGCGGCCATGCCTGGCCATGAAATTGATCTTTTCCGGCGTGACGAATTCGGCGGCGAACACCAGGTCGCCCTCGTTCTCGCGGTCTTCTTCATCGACCAGCACGACCATGCGTCCGGCGCGTATCTCTTCGATGATTTCCTGTACGGGTGATATTCCGGTCATTTGCCTGGTTCTTTCCCGTCTTGTTCATTCCTGGCCTGCATCATTCGTTCCACATAGCGCGCGATCAGGTCGATCTCAAGATTGATCCGGCTGCCCGCGCGCAACCTCTTCAGGTTGGTCATCGCCAGCGTGTGCGGGATCAGGTTCACGCTGAACTCGCTGCCGCTCACCTGGTTGATGGTCAGGCTGACGCCATTGATCGTGATCGAGCCTTTGATCGCGATGAACTTTGCCAATGCCTGCGGTGCGCGCACCACCAGCTTCCAGCTTTCGCCCAGATCGGTGAATTCCACGACTTCGCCCGCTCCGTCGACGTGTCCGCTGACCAAATGCCCGCCCAGCCTGTCGGCCAGGCGCAACGCCTTTTCCAGATTCACCGGCGCACCGATCGCATCCAGGCCCTCGGTACAGTTTAACGTTTCGCGCGAAACATCCACGGTGAAACTGTCAACAGTATGCGCGACGACCGTCAGGCAAACCCCGTTCACCGCGATGCTGTCCCCGGCCTGCACGTCGCTCAGGTCCAGCGCGCTGGTCGCGATCGCCAGCCGCAACCCGCCATCGCGGTCCGTCGCCTGGCTGATACTGCCGATGTCGGCAATGATCCCGCTAAACATGCTCTACCCTTACAGTGATGCGCATATCATTTCCGATCTGGCGTACATCCTGCCACTTTAAATCAATGCGCTGGTCCAGGCCGGTCAATTCGCCCAGTTGTGCCATGCCGCGCGCCGCATCACCCAGCAGTTGCGGCGCGACATACAACAGCAGTTCATCTACCAGGCCTGCGCGCAACAATGCTCCGTTCAGGGTGCTGCCCGCTTCCAGCAGCAACTCATTGCAACCGCGCTGCGCCAGGTCGCGCAGCATCGCTGGCAGATCCACTTGCCCGTTCCCGTCCGGCAACACACTCACCGTTGCCCCGGCCTTTTCCAGTGCCGCGATCTTTTCCGTGTCGCGCACGGCGGCGTAGATCAACACGTTGCCGCCCTGAAGGATGCGCATGGTCAGCGGCATGCGCAACTCGCTATCCAGCACCACACGCATCGGTTGCCGCCCGGTCTCCACATCGCGCACATCCAGGCGCGCATCGTCCGCCAGCACCGTGGCGATGCCGGTCAGCACCGCGCAGGAACGCGCCCGCCAGTGTTGTACATCAAGCCGTGCCGCTTCGCCGGTGATCCATTGGCTCTTGCCGTTAGCCAGCGCGGTACGCCCATCCAGGCTCATCGCGATCTTGCTGCGCAACCAGGGTGTACCGCGCGTCATGCGCGCGAAAAAGCCGGTGTTCAGTTCGCGTGCAGCAGACTCCATCAGGCCGCATTCGACCCCGATACCCGCCGCGCGCAATCTCGCGATGCCCTCCCCGGCAACTTTTGGATTCGGGTCCTGCACCGCCACCACCGCGCGTGCGACACCGGCCGCGATCAGCGCGTCCGCACACGGCGGGGTGCGGCCGTGATGGCTGCACGGCTCCAGCGTCACATAAGCGGTCGAGCCGTGTGCCGCTGCACCGGCTGCGCGCAGCGCGAGAACTTCCGCGTGGGGTTCGCCGGCACGCTCATGCCAAGCTGCGCCGACGACATCGCCATCGCGCACCAGCACGCAGCCGACGCGCGGGTTGGGGCTGGTGTAAAGGCCGCGCTCCGCCAGACGCAGTGCCTGGGCCATCCATACACTGTCCTGCGCAGTAAACATGGCTATTTCACTTTCGGTTTTCTGCGTGCCGGAGACTTGCGCACCGCCTCCACGGCATCGGCGAAGTCGCCGACATCCTGAAAACTTTTATATACCGAAGCGAAACGGATATACGCCACTTTATCCAGCTTCAGCAACTCTTTCATCACCATCTCGCCGATCTGGCGCGAACCTATCTCGCGTTCGCCGAGGGCAAAGACTTTCTGTGTCAGGTGATCGATGGCGGCGTCCACCAGTTCCGTCGGAACCGGGCGCTTGTGCAGCGCGCGCTTGAAGCTGGTGCGCAACTTTTCCTCGTCAAACTCACTGCGCATGCCGTTCTGCTTGACCACCTGCGGCATGCGCAACTCCACCGTTTCATTGGTGGTGAAACGCTTGTCGCATGACAGGCAGCGGCGGCGGCGGCGGATGCTGTCGCCATCCTCGTTTTCGCGCGTGTCCACCACTTGGGTGTCAGGGCCTTTGCAAAAGGGACATTTCATTAAAATCTAGGATCCAGGATTCGGGATGCAGGGTTGAGCAGGGACCAGGTTCGAAGAGCGAGGGTTTTCCTCAATCCTGAATCCCATATCCTGTTCTTAGCCATATACCGGGAACTGCATGGTCAGCTTTTTCACTTCGCTGACCACGCGCGCGATCGCCGCATCGTCGCCGGGCATATCCAGCACGTCGGCGATCAGGTGCGCGAGTTTCTCGGCTTCCAGCTCCTTGAAGCCGCGCGTGGTCATCGCCGGACTGCCGATACGGATACCGGAAGTGACAAAGGGCTTTTGCGGATCGTTGGGAATGGTGTTCTTGTTCACGGTGATGTGCGCGCGGCCCAGCGCGGCCTCGGCGTCCTTGCCGGTGATGTGCTTGGGTTGCAGATCCACCAGGAACATATGGCTGTCGGTGCGTCCGGACACGATGCGCAGACCGCGCTCCTGCAATACCTTGGCCATTACGCGCGCATTTTCCACCACTTGCGTCTGGTAAGCCTTGAATTCCTTGCCGGCCGCTTCCTTGAACGCAACGGCCTTGGCCGCGATCACGTGCATCAGCGGGCCGCCTTGCAGCGCGGGGAAGATCGCCGAGTTCAGCGCCTTCTCGAATTCCGCCCTGGCGAGGATCAGCCCGCCGCGCGGGCCGCGCAAGGTCTTGTGGGTGGTGGTGGTGACGAAATCCGCGATGCCGACGGGATTCGGGTAAATACCCGCCGCGACCAACCCCGCGTAGTGCGCCATGTCCACGAACAGATAGGCACCGACGCTGTCGGCGATGGCGCGGAAACGTTTCCAGTCGATCACCAGGGAGTAAGCGGACGCACCCGCCACGATCATCCTGGGCTTGTGCTGCAACGCCAATGCCTGCACCTGGTCATAGTCGATCTCTTCTTTGGCGTTCAATCCATACTGGATGGCGTTATACAGTTTGCCGCTGATGTTCACCGATGCGCCATGGGTCAGGTGTCCGCCATGCGCCAGCGACATGCCGAGGATGGTGTCGCCGGGTTTGAGCACCGACACGTATACCGCCTGATTGGCCTGGGAACCCGAATGCGGCTGCACGTTGGCATACTCCGCGCCGAACAGCGCCTTGGCTCGGTCGATAGCCAGTTGTTCGGCCACGTCCACATATTCGCAGCCGCCGTAGTAACGCTTGCCGGGATAACCTTCAGCATACTTGTTGGTCAGCTTGCTGCCCTGCGCTTCCATCACTGCAGGGCTGGTGTAATTTTCCGAGGCGATCAGCTCGATATGATCCTCCTGGCGGCGGTTTTCATTCTGTATGGCAGCCCATAATTCCGGGTCGGTAAGGGCGATGGTGTTTTTGCTGGAGAACATGGCGGCGATTCCTGAATTGTGAAAACTGGAAAGGCGCGAATTCTACCATGTTGCACTGGCGAGCATGGCTAGTCGAAGCGGGGAAGGGGTTGTGGGGATTAGCCTGGGCACGACTCCAGGGGCATAAACATCCTGTTCATGTTTTTCGTTATGCGATTTCCCCGGCTGTCGAGCCCGGCCATTCGTGATCGGATGCCGGCGGCCCGAATGAGTTTTGTCGCGCCAAAATTATCCAGCCCGTGTAAACTGGGACGAGTATGGCGGATAGAACAGCTGGCCGGCCTGGGCCCGGTTTTCCAGCCCCGATAAAACACTATGCACAAGTGCAGATCAGGGATGGCCGGGGGATAATCTCCGGTTGGTCCGGATCGGCTCGCCCGATAAGGGGCGCAGCTGTCATCGCCTGTCTGCGCCAGCGCCGGGGATTCGTTGCGGGCCGGTTTATGTTCCGGGCATTTTTAGGATGAGTTATGAAAACTGACCTTCAGTTCGGCGAAGGGCGAGATCGTGAATTCGTATTCACGGAAAAGGATTTCGAGCGTGTGTGCCATTTGATCTATGAGCATGCCGGTATTGCGCTGAAGCCGTCCAAGCAGGATATGGTGTATAGCCGGCTGGCACGCCGACTGCGGGCGAACGGGATCGACAATTTCCGTGATTACCTGGTTTTGCTGGAAAGTGATGATAAAATCGAATGGCAAGCGTTCGTCAACTCGCTGACCACCAATCTGACTTCCTTTTTTCGTGAGCCGCACCATTTTCCGCTGCTGGCTGAGCTTGCCCTTCGACAAAAGGGGCGGCACCCGCTTTCCTTGTGGTGTTCGGCCGCTTCGACGGGTGAAGAGCCCTACTCGATGGCGATGACGATGGTGGATGCGTTCGGCAGTTTTACGCCACCGGTTTCCATCGTCGCCACCGATGTGGATACCAATGTGCTCGCCAAGGCCGAGGAGGGTGTGTATCCGGTTGAGCGCATTGAAAAACTTGCTCCTGATGTGGTGAAACGGTTCTTTCTAAAAGGTACGGGTGCCCAATCGGGCTTTGTGCGGGTGAGGCCGGAATTACGCGCCATGATCACTTTCCGGCAATTGAATCTGCTGGGGAATGACTGGCCGATACGCGGGCCGCTGGATGCGATATTCTGCCGCAATGTGATGATCTACTTCGACAAGGAAACACAGCTCAAGATTCTGCAAAGGTTTGCGCCATTATTGCAGCCCGGGGGCTTGCTGTTTGCCGGACATTCGGAAAATTTCCACAATGCCGCGCACTTGTTCCGGTTGCGGGGGAAAACGGTGTACGAACTGGCAAGCCCAAGGTCCTATGGACATCATCAATCCTGATGATACGTCTTGTCGATGCTGAAGCAGGAAGGGATAGTCGGTAATGGCTGAGCATGGCTTTGAAGAAGTTCTCTCGCCGCATTTGTATTTTGATCGCGAGCATAATACCGAGGCAGCCAAAATATTGCCGGGCGAGTATTACGCAACCGGCAGAGCAATGGTACTGGTTACCGTGCTGGGCTCCTGTGTGTGTGCCTGCATACGCGACAAGGTCAGCGGGATCGGCGGCATGAATCACTTCATGCTTCCGGAAAGCGGCCAGGATAGGGGCAATCCGCTCGGCGAGTCGGCGCGCTACGGTATTTATGCCATGGAAATATTGATCAACCAGTTGCTCAAGATGGGAGCGAAACGCGGCAATTTCGAGGCCAAAGTATTTGGCGGCGGCTCGGTGCTGCGCGGATTCACTGTCGCCAATGTCGGCGAACGCAACGCGGAGTTCGTGCTGCAGTTCCTCAAGACGGAAAAAATCGCGGTCGCTGCCCAGGACCTGCTCGATATCTACCCGCGCAAAGTGTACTACTTCCCCAATACCGGGCTGGTCAGGGTGAAGAAGCTGAAGCATGTGCATAACGATACGATCATCAATCGCGAAACTGAATACAAAACACGCCTGAATTACTCCAGGCTGGAAGGCGATGTGGAATTGTTCGACTGATATCAACGAAAGGCTGTGCTGTCGTGCGCAAGCCGATTCCCTGAACAAGAATGAAAATGAAAACCACCAAGATTAAAGTACTGGTGATCGATGATTCCGCATTGATACGCGGCGTGCTGAAGGAGATCATCAATCGCGAAAGTGATATGGAATGTGTGGGCGTGGCACAGGATCCGCTGATCGCGCGCGAGATGATCAAGGCTCTCAACCCGGATGTGCTGACGCTGGATGTGGAAATGCCCAGGATGGACGGGCTGGACTTCCTGGAGCGCCTGATGCGTTTGCGCCCGATGCCGGTATTGATGATCTCCTCGCTGACCGAAGGAGGGTCGGACATCACTTTCCGGGCATTGGAATTGGGCGCGGTGGATTTCGTTTCAAAGCCTAAACTGGATATAGCCCGGGGCATGGAAGAATATGCCATCGAGATCACCGATAAGATCCGCGCGATCGCCCAGGTGAAGGCGCACAAGACTTTTACCGCACCCCTGATCCAGGAAAGATATTCTGCGGATGCGATTTTGCCCATAGCCAAGGCGAGGTTCTCATCCACTGAAAAGCTGATCGTCATCGGTGCGTCGACCGGGGGTACAGAGGCCATCAAGGATATATTGACCAAGCTGCCCGCGGATGCGCCGGGTGTTCTGGTGGCCCAGCATATGCCGGAGCATTTTACCAAGTCGTTTGCAGACCGATTGAACAGCCTGTGCAAGATCTCGGTCAAGGAAGCGGAACATAACGAGCGGATCCTGCCAGGCTATGCTTACATCGCACCGGGACATTCACACTTGCTGCTCAGGCGCAGCGGGGCACGCTATATCGCCGTGCTGAACCAGGGGCCGCTGGTGAACCGGCATCGCCCGTCGGTTGATGTGCTGTTTCGTTCTGCGGCCAATGTTGCCGGGGCCAACGCGCTGGGCATCATTCTCACCGGCATGGGGAAGGACGGCGTGCAAGGCATGCTGGAAATGAAACAGGCCGGTTCCCATACCATAGCCCAGGACGAGGCGAGTTGTGTGGTTTTCGGCATGCCCAGGGAGGCGATAGCGGCGGGAGGGGTGCGGGAAGTGCTGCCGTTGCAGAATATTGCGCGCCGGGCCATGGAATACCTGTCATCGCACGGCGATTAGTCCAAGCGGGTTTGGCCGGATCAATATCGGCCGTGCCAAAGAATGAACCGGCATACAGATCTGCTCAGGAATCCTTACCTCAATAATTTCATTTTCGACTCGATGGAAGTCGGTCTGTCTCCGGGCTCGAAGGACAAGTCCTCTTCGTGGTCTTCCCAGTGGCCCTGTTGCAGCGGGATCTTGAATTTTTCGACAGCTTCCGTCAGTTTCCTGGTCTGGTCGTGTACCGAAGCGGCTATGGCCATGGCTTGTTCGACCAATGCGGCATTCTGCTGGGTCATCTCATCCATTTGATGGATCGCCTCGTTCACTTGCTCTATGCCTTCTTTCTGTTCGGCAGAAGCGGCCTGGATCTCGGCCATCATTTCGGTGACCCGGCCCACCGCCGTGACGATATCCTGCATGGTTGCGCCGGCCTCCCTGACCAGCTTCGTGCCGCTGCTCACCTTGTCGACCGAGTTTCCAATCATTGCCTTGATCTCTTTTGCGGCAGCTGCGGAGCGTTGCGCCAGGTTGCGCACTTCCGTTGCAACCACGGCGAAGCCGCGCCCCTGCTCGCCTGCGCGTGCTGCTTCGACTGCGGCATTCAGGGCCAGAATATTGGTCTGGAACGCGATATCCTCGATGACGGAAATAATCTCGCCGACTTTCCTGGAGCTGTCGTTGATCAGATTCATCGTTTCAACGACTTGCCCGACCACCTTGCCGCCTTTGACGGCAACCCCCGAAGCGTTCAGCGCAAGTTCGTTCGCCAGGCGTGAATTATCGGCGTTGTGGCCGATCGCGGTGGTCAGTTCAGTGATGCTCGCGGAAGTGTTCTCCAGGCTGGCTGCCTGTTGCTCGGTGCGGACCGACAGGTCAGTATTGCCGGTCACCATTTCATCCGTGCCGGTGGTGATCTGTTGGGATGCCGAGCGCACATCGCTCACGATCATGATAAGCGCTTCGTTCATCTCGAATAATGCCTGCTGCAGATCGCCGATTTCATCATGTCGAAGCACCTCTATCGTGCTCGTCAAATCCCCTTCGGAAACGTGCCGTGCCGTGCTTACAGCCGAAGCGAGAGGCCGGGTGACGTCATTGACCAGGCGGCGGATGATGAAGGCGAGCAGCAGCAGCGTGGCCAAAGCCACATATATCGATATCTGGTTTTTATGGTGCGTCGCTTCGGCGTCATCGGCGATCAGTTCGGATAGTTGCGCCTTGATCTCCCCAATTTTGGCGGTCAAAGCCGTGTCGATGAAATTGATGTCAGTTTTAAAAGGCGTGATTGAATTGATCGAATTTGCAGCGGCAATTGCAGATTGCAGCTTGGCCAGTGCATCATGTGCGGTCTCCATGTCGCGCGAGGGTGATGCCGCGAGCAGCTGGTCCACGATCGCTTTTGTCTCATTGAGTTCACCCAATGTCTTGCTGCTGATGGTCCCGGTATCGACGGCGTCAACCAGGCCGTTCAAAAAATTCTTGTAACTGGCTGATGACTTCAGCCCCAAATCATAGACATTCAATATCTTGTCAACCTTGGCAGGCAGATCGCTGGTTGATAACATCTGATAGGAAAATACGATTGCAAGCGGCAGCACGGCCATGAAAAACTGCAGATACATGCGCTGCTTCAGTCTTAATGTAACAAACATGCTTTTACTCCCCCGTTAGGCAATGATTTATAGCATGGGCGGTTAAAAAGAAACCCCGCCAATAGTCCAGAAAAACTATCGGCAGGGATTTCCTCACTGACACAACGTAGCAATCCGCTGCGATTATTGAATGACCTTTACCCCGGCTGGCCTGGTTGAAACGTAGCCGATCGCACCCGGTGTCTGCTTGACGAATTCGATCACCTCCGCATCACCGGATTTCACCGCCGGCGGGGTCAGCCCGTCGCGGAATGATTTTTTGGTCCATATGCCGTTGTATTTGGAGGCTTCCATGTTCAGGAATTTGGACAGGAAACCGCTTTGCATCGCCGCATTGTCGATCACGACCAGCTTGGTGCTGCCGGCGAATTGTTTTTCACCGAGAAAGATATCCCTTACCTCGTCAGCGGAGACAGAGATGTTCGAATTTGAAATGACGACGATGTCACCCGCGTTCGCGCCCTGGACAGCCAATAACAGCAGGATGGCGGCAAAGCAAGCCTTGAAAATATGTGATTTCATGATATTCAATCCCCCTTAGGCCTAGAAGCCGATTGCATATTGTGCGTAGAAGCTGCGGTATCCGTAAGCAGTTCTAGGTGTGGTTCCTGTCAAGTCCTCCTTGAAACTCGAGTTGAGCAACTCGAATTTGAGCGCGGCTTTCGGGTTCAGGTTGTAGCGCAAACCCAGTGCCTGCCTGGCGTAGGATTGGCCGCTAACCTGGTTGTTGAAATAGCTGTCCAGCTGGCTCAATACCGTTCTTTCAAAGCGGACATAGGGGGTCAGGTCATTGAAGCTCCTGCCTATCTGCAGGTAATCAGCCCAGCTTGTATGCGTGCCGGTGCCGCCGCTCTTGTCCTTGTCGCTGAAGCGATAATACTCGCCCATCACTTCCCATTCGTTGGACAAATAGACAACCGATCCGCCGACCATGTTCAGAGTGGTCGTATTAAGAAAAGCCTGGTTGGCGGCATACGCGTTTACATCACCATTCAGCCCGTGTACAGCCAGCCTCAGGCCGTCCATCATTCCCGAAAACTCATAGCCCAGATTGAATCCCATCATGGCCTGGTGATTGTCGTCGCCGGCCTGGTTGATATCCAATACCCCACCTATGTCTGCATCTACAATCTTGGGACCATTGCCCGCGTAAGCGTCATAGGTGAATTTGCCGTTACCCGCCCTGGCCTTGCCCGTGCCCCACAGTCCGACCATGTGCGCCGGCAGAACTCCGCCCTTGTCTTCGAAATCGAGGAAGCGCGGTCTCAGTACGGATGTCTGCATCTGCGCGCCGTGGTGAAACCCGGTGTTCCAGTATCCATATGGAGTGTGGAAGCGTCCTGCCCAAGCCGTCGCATTATCGCTGAACGTGTAGCCGATTTGCACCCGTTCCAGATCCACGGCAACAGAACCATCCGGGGGTATTTCAAAATTGGGTTCGACCAGTGCTTTAACCCTGTCCCCGAAATGAGGGGTCAGATAAAAGGATAACGAACCCACGTAAAATCCTGACGGATCGGCCGTCAAAGGATCGCGATTGCTGTTGGTCGCAAATCCGATATCCATGAAGCCGTGTATCGGCAATCCTTCGCCACTGGTGGAGCGGCTCGCCAACCCGGATGTCATCTGGGAAAGCTGATCCTGCATGGTATCGAGCTTGTCTTGCAAAACTTTTATCTGTTCGGCATCGGTACTGGCATATACCGGCTTGGCTGGTGCATTGACGGTCTGAGTCGGTGCATCGATGACCTTGGCAAATGCCGGAACAGCGATGACCAGACATCCCCCGACTATCAACGCGCTAAACAACCCCGGCGCTTTCCATTGCTTGGCATGTGTTGTGACAATATCTATCGTTTCTACCATTGTGTAATCCTCCCCAAGATTGATGGCGATTCGGACGTTGCGGGTTGCCCCCAAAGTTTTTTAGCCTTCCGATGCCGGTTTTTATGCTACCAGCATTTCGCGGTGTTGGGGGTAAATTTTCGGATCGCGGATCGCGCGGGAGCCAACTGATTCAAATTGTGCGGCAGGGCGCGCGGGGCTACAATGCCGGCATGCCCGATTTCAACCTGACCCATCATTTTCTGATTGCCATGCCCGCCATGCAGGAAGGTGTTTTTGCCGGCACGCTGACCTATATCTGCGAGCACAACGAGAACGGTGCGCTGGGTATCGTGGTGAATCGCCCGATCAGCCTCACCATGGGCGAGATGTTCGATCAGATCAACATCCCGTTAACCCAGCCAACGCTCGTGAAGATGCCGGTGTATTTTGGCGGGCCGGTGCAAACCGAGCGCGGTTTCGTATTGCATGACACGCCGGGAAACTGGGAGTCCACGTTACGCATCAACGACAAGCTGGCGTTGACCACTTCCAGGGATATTCTCGAGGCGATGGGAGCAGGGAAGGGTCCGCGCAATGTGATCGTCTCGCTGGGCTATGCAGGTTGGGACCAGGGGCAGCTGGAACATGAGATAACCAAGAACATCTGGCTGACCGTGTCGGCTTCCGAACATATCCTGTTCGACCTGCCGCCCGAGGAACGCCTGCCGGCGGCGATGGCCTTGCTCGGGGTGGATTACGGCTCGCTGGTAGAGGATGCCGGACATGCCTGAGGAGGCAGTCATCCCCGCTTCAGTCATCATACCGCAGGGCACACTCCTCGCATTCGATTTCGGCACCAAACGCATCGGCATCGCCGTCGGCAATACGCTGTTGCGCCGCGCCAGACCCCTGACCACCATCAACGATGAAAAGACCGAGGCGCGCTTTGCGGCGATAGCGGCGTTACTGGGCGAATGGCAGCCCGGCGCGCTGGTGGTGGGCCTGCCCAGCAACGACGACGGTACGCCGCATGAACTGACGGCGCTATGCCGCCGTTTCGCCAACCGCCTCAAGGGGCGGTTTAAATTGCCGACGATTTTGCTGGATGAGCGGTATACTTCGCTTGCCGCAAGCGCGCAGCTGAACGAGGAGGGCATCCACGGCATGAAGCAAAAAAACCTGATCGACCAATATGCCGCGCAGCAGATATTGCAGGCCTACTTTGACGAACCCGCAGCGGGAATACTCGCATGAACAATCCGCAACTGAACAGACACGGCGAACTTCAGCACTTGCTGACGACTGAAGGTTTGCCGGCGGGCATCCTGCGTGACATACTCGACAAGGCGGCGACCTTCGTGGATACCGGCGACGGGTTGGAGATCAAGAATGTGCCGTTGCTGAACGGCAGATCGGTGTTCAACGTGTTCTTCGAGAACAGCACGCGCACCCGCACCACTTTCGAGATCGCCGCCAAACGTTTGTCGGCGGATGTGGTCAACCTGAATATCGGCTCGTCTTCCACCAGCAAGGGCGAGACGTTGCTGGATACCGTGGACAACCTGTGCGCGATGCATGCCGACATGTTCGTGGTGCGCCATGCACAGAGCGGCGCGGCGCATTTCATCGCGCGCCATGTCGCGCCGGAGATACACGTCATCAACGCCGGCGACGGCCGCCATGCGCACCCCACGCAGGCGTTGCTGGACATGTTCACCATCCGCCATTACAAGAAAGAATTCCACAACCTGCGCGTCGCCATCGTCGGCGACGTGCTGCATTCGCGCGTGGCGCGCTCGCAGATCCATGCGCTGACCACGCTGGGTGTGCCCGAGGTGCGTGTCATCGCACCCAAGACGCTGTTGCCGACCCTGGTCGAAAACCTGGGTGTGCAGGTCTATCATGATATGTCACTGGGCTTGCGCGATGTCGATGTGGTGCTGATGCTGCGCCTGCAGAACGAGCGCATGCAGGGCGCGGCATTGCCTTCCGCGCAGGAATATTTCAAATACTACGGGCTTACCGAAGAGAAGCTCGCCTGCGCAAAGCCGGACGCGATCGTGATGCATCCCGGACCGATGAATCGCGGCATCGAGATCGAATCCAGCGTGGCAGACGGCAGCCATTCCGTGATCCTGCCCCAGGTGACCTTCGGCATCGCAGTGCGCATGGCGGTGATGAGCATGCTGGCAGGGGTGAAGGTATGAACATACACATCAGGAACGGCCGCCTGGTCGACCCGAAGAACAGCATCGATGCGCAGCAGGACGTGTACATCGTCGACCGGCGCATCGCCGCTGTCGGCAAAGCGCCCCCGGGTTTCGTCGCCGGTCAGGTGATCGACGCCAGCGGGTTGATCCTGATGCCGGGGCTGATGGATGTCGCAGCGCGTCTGCGCGAGCCCGGCTACGAGTACAAAGCCACGCTGGAATCGGAGATGACCGCAGCGGTGGCGGGCGGCATAACCTCATTGGCATGCCCTCCGGATACCGATCCGCCGCTCGATGAACCGGGCCTGGTGGAGATGCTCAAGCGCCGCGCGCGGTCCCTGAACCAGGCGCGGGTGTTCCCGGTCGGCGCCCTGACTTACGGACTGAAGGGGATGGAACTGACCGAGATGAACGAGCTGACCGAGGCCGGATGCAAGGCTTTCAGCCAGGCGGATGCGCCCTTGACCGATACGCGCGTGCTGTTGCGCGCCATGCAATACGCGGCCACTTTCGGCTACCGCGTGTGGCTGCGCCCGCAGGACAGCTTCCTGGCCAAGAACGGTGTCGCGCATGACGGTGAAGTGGCGACCCGCCTCGGCCTGCCAGCCATCCCGGTGATAGCGGAAACCATCGCGCTGGCCACGACGCTGCAACTCGCGCGCGAGACGGGCGTCATCCTGCATATCTGCCGCGTATCCAGCTCGGCTGCAGTGGACATGATCCGTTCAGCCAAACGGGAAGGGTTGAAAGTGACCTGCGATGTGTCCATCAATCATGTGCACCTCACTGAAATGGATATCGGATACTTCGACGCAAACTGCCATCTCGTGCCCCCGCTGCGCAGCCTGCGGGACAAAGCGGGGCTGCGTGCCGGGTTGCTCGATGGCACGATAGACGCGATCTGTTCCAATCATTCGCCGGTGGACGATGACGCCAAGCAATTGCCGTTCGCAGAAGCCGAAGCCGGCGCGACAGGGCTGGAATTGCTGCTGCCGCTGGTGCTGAAGTGGGCGGAGCAGGAGCGCGTCCCGCTGCTTGATGCGCTGGCGCATGTCACGATCAAACCCGCGCAATTGCTCGGGCAAAAGATGGGCCATCTTTCGGTCGGTGCTCATGCGGATATCTGCCTGTTCGATCCGCAGACATCATGGAAGATAGAACCCGCCGCGCTGAAAAGCCAGGGCAAGAATACGCCGTTCAACGGTTATGAGATACAGGGGCGGGTACGTTATACGCTGCTGGACGGACAAATCGTGTTTCAACAATAATACTCGTCCGCAGTTGCAGGCTTTCGTTTTTTCTGGATGATATGAACCCACTACTTGATTTTGGCTTCGACATAACCTGTAAACAGGTTAGTCTGCACCGAAATCCAGCCAGCTTTGAATAAAGTCAAAATTATGAATACATCCCTTCATCCCGATAATCCTTTGCTGGATTTTACCGGTCTGCCGCGCTTCGCGGAGATCAAACCCGAACACGTCGGCCCCGCGATCGAGCAACTGCTGGCCGAGAACCGGGCGCTGGTCGCGCGGCTGTTGGGCGATAGCGCACCGCCCCAACAAGGTAGGGTGGAGTCCTCCGGTGAGGGAGGGGCGGCTGGGCGACAGCTCCCGCAAACGGCTGGCTTCGCCAGTAACGTGTCGCAATCGCCGCCCACCTGGCAGAATTTTGTCGCGCCGATGGAAGACGCCAATGAGCGGGTGTCGCGCGCCTGGGGGCCGGTCGGGCACTTGAACGCGGTGATGAACAGCCCCGGACTGCGCGAGGTATACAACGCCACGCTGCCGAAGATCACCCAGTATTACGCCGAGCTGGGGCAGAACCTCGCGCTGTTCGAAAAATTCAAGAAGCTGCGTAACAGTCCGGAATACGCCGGCTTGAGCGCGGCACGCAAGAAGATCATCGAGAACGAGTTGCGCGATTTCCGTCTCGGCGGCGCGGAGTTGCCGGACGCGCAGAAGGCGCGTTACCTGGAGATACAGGAACGCCTGTCTGAATTGTCGTCGCGTTTTTCCGACAATCTGCTGGATGCCACCAACGATTACACGCTGCTGGTCGAGAATCGGGATGAGCTGAGCGGTTTGCCGGATGACGTGCTGCAGGCGGCGCAGGAGGCCGCGCAGGAAAAGCATGGAGCGGCTGGCAAGCCAGGCTGGTTGTTTACTTTAAAGGCGCCGTCCTACGGCCCGGTGATGCAATACGCCGACAACCGCGCGCTGCGCGAAAAGATGTACCGAGCCTACGGCACGCGCGCCAGCGAGTTCGGCAAGCCGGAGTTCGATAATACCGTGCTGATGGATGAGATCGTCAAGCTGCGCGGCGAAGAGGCAAAACTGCTGGGCTTCGCCAATTTCGGCGAATTGTCGCTGGCGAGCAAGATGGCGAACTCTCCGCAGCAAGTGGTCGAGTTCATGCGCGAACTGGCGCAACGCGCGCGGCCTTTCGCGGAAAAAGATCTGGCCGAGCTGCGCGCATTTGCGAAGACCGAATTGGGCATCGCTGAGCTGCAATCCTGGGATGTGGGCTATGCCAGCGAAAAGCTCCGCGAACAACGCTATGCCTTCTCCGAGCAGGAAGTGAAGCAGTATTTTCCCGAAGACGCGGTGCTGCCCGGCATGTTCAAGCTGGTCGAGACGCTGTATGGTTTGCAGATCAAACCAGCCGCCGCTCCGGTGTGGCATGACGACGTGCGTTTCTTCGACATCAGAGATGCTCAAGGTCAGCTGGTCGGCCAGTTCTATCTCGACCTGTATGCGCGCAACAGCAAGCGCGGCGGTGCATGGATGGACGATGTGATCACGCGCCGCCGCATCAAGTCTGGCATCCAGACACCAGTGGCATATTTGAACTGTAATTTTTCCCCGCCGGTTGGCGGAAAGCCAGCGACCTTTTCGCATGATGAAGTGATCACCTTGTTCCATGAATTCGGCCATGGCCTGCATCATCTGCTCACCGAAGTCGAAGACCTCGGTGTGTCCGGCATCAATGGCGTGGAGTGGGATGCGGTCGAGCTGCCCAGCCAGTTCATGGAGAACTTCTGCTGGGAGTGGGACGTGGTCCATGGCATGACCCGGCACGTTGATACCCAGAAAAAGCTACCGCGCGAACTTTTTGGCAAGATGCTTGCCGCGAAGAACTTCCAGAGCGGCTTGCAGACATTGCGCCAGATCGAATTCTCGCTGTTCGACATGCTGATGCACAGCAACTTCGAGGCAGGTGGCGGCAAGAGTATCCTGCAATTGCTCGACGAAGTGCGCACCGAAGTGGCGGTGCTGATCCCGCCGGCATTCCAGCGTTTTCCGCACAGCTTCGCGCACATCTTTTCCGGCGGCTATGCGGCGGGCTATTACAGTTACAAGTGGGCGGAGGTCCTGTCTGCCGATGCATACGGCCTGTTTGAAGAGAACGGCGTGCTGAACCCCGATGTCGGCGCGCGTTTTCGCAGCGAGGTTCTTGCGATGGGCGGCAGCCGCGGTGCGATGCAATCCTTCACCGCATTCCGCGGCCGCGAGCCGAGCATAGACGCCTTGTTGCGCCATAACGGTTTGATCGAGACCTTGCAGGAGGAGAAATGAAGCACATTGTTTTGATATTGGCCTGTTTGGCGCTCATGCCGTCAGGCGTGCAGGCGGGGGAGTTGTTCCGCTGGGTGGATAAGGCTGGCAGGATGAATTACGGTGATGTCCCCCCTGCAGACGCCACCGATGTCGTGCGCTTGAAGCTTTCCAATACTCCTGGGCAGGATGAGGATTTGCCGTATGCAACGCGCCTCGCGTTGCAGAGTTTCCCGGTCACGCTTTATGTCAGCGAGGGTTGCGGAGAGACGTGTGACCAGGCGCGCAGCTTGTTGAGCAAGCGCGGTATTCCATACAGTGAAAAAGTGTTGCGGACCACGCAGGATGTCGAAGCGTTCAAGAAGATTTCGGGTTTCGGCGGCGTAGTCCCTGTATTGGTAGTGGGCAAGAATTTCCTGAAAGGATTCCTGGAGCCGGATTGGAATAAGGAACTCGATATCGCAGGCTATCCGAAGACCGCCAGCTATCGCCAGCGCATCGCCCTGCCACCTCCGAAACCTGCCGCGCCCGAAACTGCGCCTGCTGAAGGCCAAACACCAGACCAGGCTGCGCCCGCCGAACCAGCCGCGCAATGAGGCTGGCGACCTGGAACGTCAATTCGCTGAAAGTGCGCCTGCCGCATGTGCTGGACTGGTTGGCCGCGAATCCGGTCGACGTGCTGTGCCTGCAGGAAACCAAACAGCAGGACAGCGATTTCCCGCAGGCTGAGTTGCAGGCGGCGGGTTATCACAGCGTATTCAGCGGGCAGAAGACCTATAACGGCGTGGCGATCCTGAGCCGCGAATCCGCCAGCGATGTGCAGATGGGCATCCCGGATCATGCCGACGAACAGAAGCGCGTCATCGCCGCCACCTGCGGCGGTATACGGGTAGTGGATGTTTATATTCCCAACGGCAGCGAGGTCGGCTCCGATAAGTACCAATACAAACTGGGTTGGCTTGATGCGTTGCACGACTGGCTGGAACAGGAGCTGACGCGCCATCCGAAACTGGTGCTGCTGGGCGACTACAACATCGCGCCGGAAGACCGCGACGTGCATGACCCGGTCGCATGGCAGGGCAATGTGCTGGTCAGCGAGCCGGAGCGCGTGAAGTTTCGCAGCCTGGAGCAGCTCGGCCTGCACGACAGCTTCAGGTTGTTCGAGCAGGCGGAAAAATCCTTCACCTGGTGGGACTACCGCATGATGGCGTTCCGCCGCAACCACGGTCTGCGCATCGACCATATCCTGATCAGCGGGCCGCTGGTGGCGCAATGTAAAGGTTGCGTGATCGACAAGGCACCGAGGAAGCTGGAGCGGCCTTCGGATCATGCGCCGGTGGTGGTGGAACTGTAATTCCGTTTACATTTCAAAAAATAATCCGTAGGTCGGGCTTCGCCCGACAACTATATCCGGCGGGCAAAGCCCGACCTACAAAAATGCGTGTTTGATTCGGAATTGGAATAAGTCAACTTCGCCGGGCTACCCCCGGCTGCAAACCAACCTACGTGCTTTGGTCATTCATGCTTCGACAAGCTCAGCACGAACGGCCTGAGTTCAACTACCCATTCGCCCCGAACATCATCCTCTTGGCAACAAACTTCTTCACA